>Ga0315309_1000013_pt1 | contig 139552 bp, 138 predicted proteins | sample TDP4_MG_FD_203080 | JGI IMG/M metagenome (GOLD analysis project Ga0315309, IMG submission 203080) | Freshwater sediment microbial communities from Lake Towuti, South Sulawesi, Indonesia - TDP4 | ecosystem: Environmental > Aquatic > Freshwater > Lake > Sediment | place: Indonesia: South... | reverse complement strand
AGGTAACGTATGTGGGTGACTTTGACGGAGACGGTGACGTTGACTACGATGATATCGTTTATTTTGTTGACGCCTACATCAAATACTGGTCAGGTGAAGGAAAGGACCCACTATGCGACTTCGACAGTGACTGCGACATCGACTACGACGACATCCTCACCTTCGTCTCAGCCTACATCGACTACTGGACACCGCCATAAAAGCCAGAAACAAACAATACCCCCCATTTTTTTACCAATCATCAACACTAACTTTAATCATAGCTTAAGAAGGAACAGCCCGTTAGCCAGTTGAAAGGAAAAACAAGCTAAGCCTTTGTCAAGCTTTAATCTATTGTGAGTGAATTTGATAACTTTAGTTACTTTTGGGTGGTTGTTTGGGTGAATTTATTGACGCCTTTTTTTGTTTTTTCAAGAAGTTTAAGACTTCGTCTATAAAAACGTCGAAATCCTTTATCTCTTTAGTTAAGCTTCTGAATATTTTTTCATCGCTTACGTATGGATACCTGTGCACTAAGATGTTCCTCGTTCCTTTCATCCCCTTTAATTTATTAGTGGTCCTGTCACTGATTACTCCTGCACGATTCAGTCTTTCGATTATGTCTTCTTCGCTTGCTGGTACACCCAACTTTAACCCAGAAAAAATTATATCGCACACGTCCAATACACATTCTATGGAGATTTGTAAAAGTCTTTCACATGCCCTTCTATTCAATTCTGATTTTTCATATTCGCTGAAAGTTTTGGGCGTGACTTCTTTTAACGTCACCAAGTATCCTCTGAGCTCTGCTACCTTTGACAGTGTTCTTTCCCTATCTACCATAAGCAACACTTTCTATGCAATAGTAATAGTGCTTTCTGAACAAATCGAAATCCTTGATCGTATTTAAAGCAACCTTAAACATGAGGTTATAGTCTTTATCTAGCAATAATTTTCCATCCTTGAGTATCCTTACTCTTATGAAAACTGGGAGTTGTTGAAAAATTTGTATATCATATCTATCAGGGACTAAATCGAGATACTCTAACCTCTTGTTGGTCATAAAAAGATTATCAAACTTCCTTGGCTGTAATACAATGCATACATCAACATCACTTAAAGACTTCAATTCTTTTCTTGAATAACTACCGAATAATATGACGGCTAGAACATCCGTGTCTTTTCTTGCTTTTTCTACGATTTTTTCCAGTTCTTTTAGCATATGAATAATTCGGTCCCTTTTTCTATTAATAGTTTTTTAATCGTTCCCTGAGGGAACCCGCTGTCCAATCACCTCCTAAGAAATGAATAGCCCGCCATTAGCCAAGAGGAAATCAAGCCAAGCTCTAAAACGAATCCTCGAATTTGTTTTGGTGTTTTTTGGAGGGCTTTCAGTTTCTCTTCTTAATCCATAAGGAAAAGATGGTGTTTTCTTCTAGAAGATTTTTTCATAAGGGAATTAATAGCAACACTTCCATATTATATGTAGATTAATGGTTGCTTTCGTATGCAAGGCGTGAGTAAGAGGAGAGACCGCCACGAGATTATTGCCGAAATCTTGGAAACCGCACGAGGCGGCGCCATCAAGACGCACATAATGTATAAGGCTAAGCTCAGTTTCGCTCAACTCAATAAATACGTACCTTTGCTGATCGAGAAAGGTTTCTTGGAAGTCACGGAAAAAGAAGAAGCAAAATGCCTCCTAAAGACCTCTAAACAGGGAGAGCTGTTCCTAAAGAATTACAGACTGTTAGACCTGTAGTAGCCCCTCTGGAAATCCTGAAGAAGTGAACGGAATCTTGAATAAAAGTTAAGTACCGCCCTAATCCATTTATTTTTTGAGGGGGGTTGTTATGGTTAATGTGGGCAGAGGAAGACTGTTCAGAAGGAAAGACGGCAAATACCTGATTTATGTTCCACTGGATTTGGCTGAAGACAGCACGTTCCCGTTCAAGACAGAAACTTCTCGTGATATAAAGATCAGCTTCAAGATCGGCGACAACAAGATTGTCATAGAAGAATGGAAAGAGTAAGGCAAGAGACATCCTTTAGACCTGATTTTGTCCCAAAAGTCAGTCCTTTTCATCATTGTTCTGTTTTTAGTACGGGGTGTTCTGAAATATAGCATTAAATCTCCATTTACCTACAATCAAAGTAAAAGACACAAATGACAGCATGGTGAATATTAAATGAACAAGAATTCAATGTTTCCCCTATTTCTGGTCTTACTCTTAGCCATCGTTGGCGTTATCGGCACCATCTTTCCATCTTACTTAAAGGGCTATGACACTCGATTGAAGACGTTCTCCTCCTACGAAGAGCTGAAAGACTTTGTGAACGCAAGCCTTCAGGCTCGCTATCCTCAATACCCTTACTGGTCTGTGCTACAGCCAAGATCCGCTCAACTGTTCACAGAAGGCAGCCTCGGTTCATCCGATGTTCCTGAGTACTCCACCACTAATGTTCAGGTAGAGGGAGTAGACGAAGCAGACATAATAAAGACCGATGGAACATACATCTACATAATCCCAGACAACAGCATCAAAATTCTAAAGGCATACCCCCCAGATGAAGCAGAGGTTCTTTCCAAAATCGAGCTGAACGGTACTCTGAAGGGGTTGTTCATCAACAATGACAGACTCGCGGTGTTCGAAGAGCTAAGTCCACATGACATGTATAGATACTTCTCTACGCCTCTCGGCTTTCCCTACATGACGAGAACATTCATCAGAGTCTATGATATGGCAGACAGAAGAAATCCAACTCTAGCTAGAAATGTGTCACTTGACGGCGGTTACTTCAATTCCAGAATGATAGGTGACTACGTCTACGCCATTATAAATGAACAGGTATACGTCGAATCCCAGTCAGGTGATGTGTCACTCCCAAGAATCTATTACGACGACCAGATTAAGACTCTGCCGGCCACTCAAATCTACTACTCAAATGTTTCGGACCGCTTCGACACCTACGTCAATATAGTTGCGATAAACATGCTCAACGACTTGGAAGAACATACACATAAGGCATACTTGATCGGATGGGCGAGCACTATGTACGTTTCACAAGACAATATTTACATAACCTACACATCTTGTTCAAGTGAAGCTCAGGAGACAAGCATCCACAGGATACGCATTGAAAATGCAGAAATAGAATACGAGGCAACAGGTGAGGTTCCTGGCTTCGTGCTGAATCAGTTCTCCATGGATGAACACAATGGTTACTTTAGAATAGCAACCACAACAGGTGAAGTTTGGGCAAGAGGAGAAGCGGCATCCAAAAACCACGTATACATACTCGACATGAATTTAAACATCGTTGGAAGAATTGAAGACCTTGCCCCAGGAGAGAAAATATACTCAGCCAGATTCATGGGTGACAGAGGCTACCTCGTAACCTTCAAGAAGATTGACCCCTTATTTGTCATCGACCTAGGTAACCCAAGCGACCCGGAGGTTCTCGGTCAACTAAAGATAACGGGCTACTCAGATTATCTACATCCCTACGACGAGACTCACATGATAGGTATAGGCAAGGAAACAGTTGAAGCCGAGGAAGGCGACTTCGCATGGTATCAAGGAGTAAAAATCTCACTGTTCGATGTCAGCGACGTTACAACACCAGTAGAGATGGCCAAATACGAGATAGGCGACAGAGGAACAGACTCACCCATTCTTAGCGATCACAAAGCCTTCCTCTTCGACAAATCAAGAAACCTACTCGTCATACCAGTCACGGTTGCTGAGATAGACCCAACAAAATACCCAGGTGGAAATCCCCCTCCTTACACGTATGGTGAATTCGTCTGGGACGGCGCCTACGTGTTCAACATATCCCTAGAAGGGTTGGAGTTCAGAGGAGGAATCACCCACCTCGAAGACGACACACAACTCCTGAAAAGCGGATACTACTTCCATTCTCAATACTCAGTGAAGAGATCCCTATACATAGATGACATGCTCTACACAATCTCAAACGCAAAAATCAAGATGAACTCCTTGATAGACCTAAGCGAAATCAACGAGATAAACCTCACCGATTAAAGGAGACCACTTGCGATTGACTCTGAGTGACCTCACACGAGTGCTGGCAGACATCGCCGAAATCGCAGTGACCATTCTGCTAGCCTACGTAGTATACAAAATAGCCACGCTCATTGACACCCTTAACGGCAAAATTAAGGCTGAGAAGACGACATAACCAAAGATTCGACTCTGATTACCTGATTGATAACATCCAATTCCCCTTTTTTGTTGCTCTTATCCATGGTGGAAGACTAGCTTACCGACTGATTTAAAAATCTCTTACGCCAAAAATAAGGAGTTGTTTGAACCCTTTGAATCGTGATGTTGTTGACCTTAAACTTGCATCGAATGCAATTGCCCCGTGAAGTGATTGTCGGAAACAACACGCTAGAGCTTATCGGACAGATATGCAAACGCTTGGGCTTCTCTAAGTCAGCTCTGCCAGTTATGGGTCCGAAAACTCTAGACATCGCAGGCCGCAAGGTTATGGATCTGCTTCATGATGCTGGATTAGAGATTAACCACCTTGTTGTCACTTCCTGCAACATAAAGGACATAGTTTTCGTTGAAGAGAAGATTGATGAGTTAAAGCCGCAGGTGGTACTGGGCATCGGCGGAGGCACAAAAATCGATGTGGCTAAGATAAGCTCGTCGCATAAAGAGGTTCCCTTCATCAGCGTGCCCACGACAGCCTCACACGACGGAATTGCCAGCCCATTAGTGTCGCTTAAAGGGTTGGACAAGCCCTACTCTGTGATGGCGCAGTCGCCAATGGCAATTATAGCGGACACAAACGTCATCATTCACTCAGACTACCGCTTTACCGCCAGCGGATGCGCCGACGTAATAGCCAAACTAACAGCCGTACGCGATTGGAAACTCGCCCACGAGGTCAAAAGCGAGTACTACGGCGAGTACGCTGCCAACCTAGCTCTGATGAGCGCCAGACTCATGGTCCGAAACGCAGGTCTAGTAAAGCCTGAAAGCGAAGAAGGCTTGCGCGTCTTGTTGGAGGCTCTGATCAGCTGTGGCGTAGCCATGAGCATTGCGGGAAGCAGCCGCCCATGCAGCGGTTCCGAGCATCTGTTCAGTCACGCGTTGGATCAGGTGGAGCCTAAACCAGCTTTACCAGCTTTGCATGGGGAACAGTGCGGCGTGGGTGCAATTATGATGGCTCGTTTGCACAATATTAATTGGAGACAGATTAGGGACACGTTGAAGCGTGTGGATGCACCCACAACTGCTGAGGAGTTGGGCATTGAACCAGAGCATGTAGTGGAAGCGTTAGCGCGCGCGGCTGAAATCCGCCCAGACCGATATACCATACTCGACGAACGCACGTTAACGCCAGAAATAGCCCAAAAGCTAGCAAAAACAACTGGTGTGATTTAAAAAAGATTTGTTTGTGTTTTTCTCCGAAATTGTAAACTGAAGTATAGATGAAATGGAGGATAGAGAGCAGAATTGAAGTGGAGATAACTTAGCTGTGTCTTGTAAGAAGTTCAGCTCGAAGGTAATTGGCACGTTTTCTCCCCATGATTGTCTCAGGGGACATACTTTCTGTGCGATTCGGTAAACTCGATTGGCTTTTTTTCGCTCCCAATCGTTGTCCTTCTCCAATTTGACTTTCATGTTGAAGTGTATATTTGTAAAAATTAGCTTCTCCAAGCCTTCCGCATTCATTTTAACGATGGCTTTTGTTTCAAGATTCTTGAGTGCTAAGTTAGAGTTTTTGGCTATCAGTATAAACAACGTGTTCATACATGACGCAAGTGCTGCAGCGAAAACCTCCTCAGGAACACAGTATCCTTCTTTGCCGCCAAATTCTGGCGGAGGGCTCACTGTAACAATCTGCTTGCCCTTTATCGTCAAGTCACATTCTGTTCCACTTCTCCAGCTAGAAGTCCCTTCGAAACTGAATTCTGGCATGAAATCACCTCGGCGTTTGTTTTGATTGAAGATGATAAAGCATTTCCGCGGCTTTTCTAACTTTTTCCTTCTCGCCCCGCACCACAATGTGCTGACTATCCTCAAGCTTCGCCATCACACCAAGCACCCTAGAAATTGCCTCAACCCATTCTACAGGAACAGGCATCGCCAATTTTATTCTCATCCATCCAAGTCTTGTGTCTCTCGGCAAGCCCGGAACAAATCGGGGTTCGACTGCAGTGCTATTTGAACTTGCTTTCTTCAACTTTTCCACATATTGCTCTTCACCAAGTTCTTTAACGAGACATTGCTGTCCATCTATGAACGCCAGTGTGTGGTAAAGTGTTTCTTCCCCGGTCAGTTGCTCATTGAAATAGTATCCTTTTTCTACGCCATTAGACTTGAGACTCTTAAAGTAGTCTAAAGCAAGTCTACAATGACCAACGATTTCACACGAAGCGCACTTAGGATTATCAGGGTAAAGGAAGGGACCACACGTTATATGACATGCTCTCCTGCCTGGATACACGTTCTCTTTGATGTCGTTACCACATCGACAGCACACGTTTTCCCACGACTCAGGTTGAGACATTTTTGAAACCTATGCAAGGTTAAAGTATTAAGAAAGCCTACCTTTTCACAACGTTCAGCAAGTTTCTGTTGTGGTCGTATATGTTGACTTCCAAGGGCATTTGTCCCACTGCGAAGTGTGTGGCACAGCCGAAGCACGGGTCGTAGGCTCTAAACGCCATCTCAACCATGTTCAATAGACCGTCGTTGACCAGCCCACCCTTTATCAAACCCTTAGCTGCGTCTCGTATGGACATGCATATGGCTGGAGCATTGTTAACGGTAGCCACTATCAGGTTGACTTTCTTAGCCAAGCCCTCCTCGTCAAGCACATAGTGATGAATCAATGTTCCACGCGGAGCCTCAACAATGCCGACGCCTTCTCCAGGTGTTCCAAGCTTGCCACGAAGGTCAGTGCTTGTGACTTCTTTGTCTCGGCTCAACTCTAAGCATCTTTCAGCAGCATACAATAATTCAATCAAGCGAGCCCAATGCATTGCGAGGGTAGAGTGAACGGGTTTCCCTCCCAGAGCCTCATACATTCTCTTATACTCTTCCTGAGCCAGAGGAGTAGCCATTCCGTCGGCGGCATTTAATCTTCCTAAAGGCGCAACCCTGTAGATGCCGCTTTCAGGTCCATCAACTAAGCCCTTCCAACCAATTTTTTTGAGGTAGGGTAGCTTAACGTATGTCCACTCTTCCACGTGCTCTTCAATGTTGTTTAAGTAGTCAGCTGGCGTCCACTTGGCGAACTCTTTACCCTCTGGATCAACAATCCGTAGCTTGCCGTCGTAGAAGTTTACTTTGTTGTTGTCGTCAACCGTACCCATGTAGTAGGTGCGAAGCTTGTAAGCGTCGCTTAGAATGAGGTCCACATAGTTCTTATTCTTCAAGACCACATCGTTAAACACCTGCAGGGTAAACTGTGCAAACTTCACGCTGGACTCAGCCATCTTCTCAATCTCTGCTCGCTCCTCCTCCGTAATCGGCTTTGACATGCCGCCTGGCAACCCGCAGACTGGATGAGTAGCCTTGCCGCCTATCATGGCTGTGATTTTTTGTCCATACGCTCTGTGTTTAATCACCTCCTTCGCTATGTCCAAGCCCACTTTCTTGATCACGCCGAGAATGTTTCGTTCAGCCGCAGGCGCAGTTGGTCCCACAACGAAGTCGGGTCCACCTAAGAAGTAGAAGTGCAGCGTGTGGTCATAGACGTAGTAGCCGCTGTACATAAGTTCTCGGAGTTTTTTAGCCGCTGAAGGCGGATCAACGTGGAAGGCTGCGTCCAAGGCTTTAGTTGAAGCCATGTGATGGGCTACGGGGCAGACACCACAGATTCGAGGTGTAATCAAGGGCAGGTCTTCAGCCTTCCTTCCAACGCAGAATCGTTCGAAGCCTCTCAACTCCGGAATCTGCAGGTAAGCGTTTGCAACGTTTCCATCTTCGTTGAGGAATATCTGAATTCTTCCGTGACCCTCGAGTCGTGTAATAGGGTCTATGGTTATCTCATTCATTTTTTCACTCTCCTACGCAGAATGGAACTCGGCAAAGAATACCTGTAAAACGTCCCCAACGGATCCTTAACCTGATCAATGAGTTTCTGGGGATTAAACTCCTTTTCCTTCTCTTCCTCAACCCCCAAGATTGAGGCTAGAGCACTTATCATGGCCGCTCCTTGTTCAGTCACTTTTGGGCATGGTCCACCGCATCCCGTGCACGGCATGTTAGCGCTGATGCATTGGGCGTCGCAGCCGCCCCGAGTGGCGGGTCCATAACAGATTATTCCCTGCTCCAGCAAGCATTTTTCGGGTTGGGGCACAATCTCGTAGACGCGGTATATTTGGTGGATTTTCTTGTCCTCTTTTTTTCTCGGACATTCGTCACAGACTGATTTCTCAGGACCCAAGACCGAACCCTTCGGAGGCAATGTACCCTTTGCTACGGAGTCAACTACTGCGGCGATTCTCTTTGGTATAGGTGGACAGCCTGGCAAATAATAATCAACATCCACAACTTGGTCTAATGCCCTAACAGTATCATAAAACTCTGGCAGTTTCAACTCTCCCTCTGGAACCTTGAAACGGGTTTGTGGAACTACGCCTTTAGGATTGACTGTTGAAGGATTCTGCAGATAAACTGTGGCGAATATTTCCTTTCGGTCAGCAACGTTAGCTAACCCCGGAACTCCACCTTGATGAGCGCACGAACCAAAAGCAACTAAGACCTTAGCTTTCTGACGCAGCAGTTTCGCTAGGTATTCTTGTTCTTCGTTTCTCACGGCACCATTAAAGAAGCAGACGTCGATACTCTTGTCAGGCATAGCTTCAACATCTGTGTACTTGACGTCCATGGCTACAGGCCAGAACACTATGTCTGCAAGTGCGACGACGTTAAGTATCTGCTCGTCTGTGTCCAGAACGGCTATTTCGCAACCGCCGCAACTAGCTGCCCAATAGAAGGCGAACTTCAGTTTTTGTGTGCTCATATCAGACTCACCACTTTGGAAGCATCAACTCTCAAATCTTTAAGTGCCAACTCTTCTGGGCTGAAACCCATGGCTAAGCCCAGCAATTGAGGATAGTGGAAAACGGGAATCCCATATGTTTCGTTGAACATTCTCTCAATCCTAGACTGGTTAACGTCAAACATCATGTGACAGAATGGACAAACGGTTATGACGGCTTGAGCGTTAACTGCCTTCATGTGAGCCAGCTTGTCTCGCGCCAGCGAAAGAGGAATCTTGTCGTTCACGCTGACGATAGGTGCACCGCAACATTCAGTCTCATCAAAATAATCTTGGCACTTAGCGCCTGTCACTTCGATTAGGCTCTTAAAAATTTTAGGGTTTTCTGGGTCATCAAAGCCTATGTGCTTCTGTGGACGTACCAAATGGCATCCACTGTGCTCTGCAACAGTGAGGTTGATCAGCGGTTTTTGAACGGTCTCCTTGATTCTTTCAAGCCCAACATCTTCTGCGAGAACCTGCATCAAATGCTTGACTTCGATGGTTCCCTTGAACTCAAGTCCAGCTTCTTTCAAGTAGCTATTGACCTTCTCTCTCTCGTGCTTGTCTTCCTTTAGCATTTTGTTCACCTTTCGCAGTGTTCCAGCGCAACCCGGGCACAGGGTCATGACGTTAAGCCCTTCTTTCTCAGCTATACAAAGGTTTCGTGCTGCAAGAGTGAGCATTATCTCGTGGTCAGCTGGGTCTAATGGAAGCCCACAACAGTTGTAATCAGGCATCTCAACCAATTCTAAACCGAGTTTTGCAGCAACTTTTCTAGCCGACATCTCGTAACTTGCTACTCTGTACGGTATGGCGCACCCAAGAAACAGCAGATACTTAGGTTCGGGCACTGGAGTTTCCTCCTTTCTCCATCAATTTTGAAAAGCCGGTTCGGTTGAATAACTTCGAAACGCTTTCCAAGTTTGCCTTAGGTAGCGGAGGCAATCCGGCTTCTTGCCTTTTTTTGAGTCTAAGTTCAGGAATTTTGTAAGCTAAGCCTGTTTCCATAATGGCTCCAGCCAGTTCCTTAAAGGCCAGTGGCATGTATCCTTGTTTTACGGCTATGTTTCTAAGGGCTCGAATAACGCTGGATATTTCTACATCCTGTGGGCAGTGGTCAACGCATGTGTAGCAAGCTGCGCAGAGCCAAAGTTGATCGCTTGAAAGAACTTTGTCTTTTAGTCCCAACTGTGCCATTCGAAGGATTTGCCTAGGTCTGTACGTGTCACTGAACCTAGAGATGGGACAATCAGCCGTGCATGTGCCGCACTGGAAGCACATCATAAGGCGTTCTCCCCCCGGAATCTTCTTAACCTCATTTTTAAATCGCATGTCAATGTCCGTTATCTTCAGCGTTGCCTTCGTTTCGTTTTCTTTCTTTTCACTCATTGCTCTTACCCCCATTCTTCAACGGGCTTGGACCAAGTTTTCGTACTTGCTCTACCATTTCCCTCATAACTATGGCGAATCGATCTCCCTCAGAGGCTGAGACCCATTCTAGTCTGAGTCTCTCAGGCTCGATGCCAAACTGCTCTAAGACCTTCTTCATTAGAAAGATCCTTCTCTGAGCCTTGAAGTTGCCTGAAAGATAGTGACAGTCTGACGGCAGATGACAACCTGCGACTAGCACTCCGTCGGCTCCGTCTTTAAACGCTTCAAGAACAAAAGCAGGATCAATGCGCCCACTGCACATGACTCGTATTATTCTCGCATTTGGGGGATACTGCAATCTGCTGACGCCGGCTAGGTCAGCGCCTGCATAAGCGCACCAGTTGCACAGAAACCCAATGATTTTTGGCTCAAACTTAGTTTCACTAATGTTTTCAGTCATGTTTCACTTCCTCCACTAACGCACCCTTAATCTGCGCCAGAATCTGCTCATTTGTAAAGTGTCCCAAAGTAATCGCTTTTGTTGGACAAGACGAACCACACACACCGCAACCCTTGCACAAGGCTTCAAGAACCTTTGCAACTGGTTTTTCACTGTTCTCTTCCATTTCGATGGCATTATAGGCACATACAGATTCGCAGATTTTACACCCGCTGCAGAATTCTTGATCAACTTTGGCTATGCTTCCTTCCATTTCTAGTGCCGTTTTGGACAACACGGTTGCTGCTCTGGAGGCTGCGGCACACGCTTGAGATATACTCTCATCAATGAATTTTGGTGAGTGCGCCATGCCGCATAGGAACACGCCGTCTGTGGCAAAATCCACTGGACGAAGTTTCATGTGTGCTTCCAAGAAGAATTTGTCTTTGGTTAACGGTACCTTTAGCATCCCAGCTAAACGGTCATTGTCTGGGTTTGGAACCGTAGCCACGCTCAGAACGAGAAGGTCGGGCTCTATTGGAACCCAAGTCTTTAGAACGGGTTCCCATGCCGTGACTAGGAGTTTCCCGTTTTCTTTAGTGACCTCAGGCTTGTTTTCATCGTCGTAGCGAATGAATATGACTCCTTTATCGGAGGCTTCACGATAATAGTCTTCCCTGAATCCGAAAGTTCGCATGTCCTTGTACAAGACGTAGACATCGGTTTCTGGACTCAACTCCTTGATCTTGAGAGCATTTTTCACGGCTTGACAACAGCATATCCTTGAACAGTTGGGTCGTTCATCGTTTCTTGAACCGACGCACTGTATCATAGCAACCATTTTTACGTTGAAGTTACCATTGGCGAGTTTCTCTTCCAATTCATGTTGTGTCAGGACTCTCTCATCGGTTCCATACAGATACTCGGTTGGCTTGTACTCGATGGCGCCCGTTGCGACTATGACAACACCATGTTCAATCTCTTTCTTGTTTCCATTGTTGTTCAAAGTTGTCTTGAAGTTTCCAATGTAGCCCTTGATGTCACTTATTTCAGAGTTCAAGTGAACGTGAATCTTCTTGTTTTCCATAACTTCATTAACAATGGATAGGAGTTGTTCCTGTGGGTCTTGAGACCCGAGTAAATAGTGAATCTTGCGGGCGTATCCACCGAGTTGCTTGTCTCTCTCCGCAAGGTGAACATCGAAACCTTGCTTCGCCAACTCAAGCGACGCAACCATACCTGAAAGACCTCCGCCTATGACCAGCCCTGCAGGTGTGACATTGATCAAGGGTTTTGGTAGGGGTTTCAACAATCGGGCTTTAGCAACCACAGACCTCACCAAGTCTTTGGCCTTCTCCGTGGCCTCTTTAGGTTCGTGCATATGCACCCAAGAGCACTGGTCCCTGATGTTTGCCATTTCGAAGAGGTAGATGTTTAATCCAGCCTCGCGTACGGTTTCTCTGAAAAGTGGCTCGTGTGTCCTAGGCGTGCATGAAGCAACCACAACTCTGTTGAGGCCTTGTTCCTTTATTCTGTCGCGAATGCCCTTCTGTGTGTCTTCTGAACAAGTGTAAAGATTGTGCTCAGCATATACGACATTGGGCAACCTTTTAACATACTCAACCACTTCTGGAACGTTAACCACGCCGCCTATGTTGATACCACAGTGGCAAACGAACACACCAATACGAGGTTCCTCGCCAGAAACATCTCTCTCAGGCGGATATTCTTTCGCAACAGTGAGTTTACCTCTTCCAGGAGCTATCATGCCACCTGCTTTGGCAGCAGCTCCACTCGCTTGAGCCACGCTTTCTGGAATGTCTTTTGGAGAGGCAAAGGCGCCGCAAACATATATCCCTAGGCGAGACGATTCAACGGGCGAAAACGTGTCTGTGGCGCAGAAATTATACTTGTTCAATTTTATACCGAGAATCTTAGCCAGTTCTATAGCTCGTTTCGGAGGTCTCATGCCGACAGATAAGACAACTAGGTCGAATTCCTCGTCCTTCGGGGTTTCTTCTTCAACATGTCGCACTATCAGATTTTGGGTTTCAGGTATTTCATGAACGCTTGAGACTCTTGCCCTCTTAAACTTGACTTTGTACTCTTCAGCCGCACGGTTGTAGTAGGCGTCGAATTCTTTTCCGAAGGCACGCATATCCATGAAAAATATAGTGCAATGAACGCCTGGAGTGTGCTCCATGGCTATAACCGATTCCTTTATGGCGTACATACAACAGGCGGAGGAGCAGTAATTGTTTCCTACTAAGGCATCACGAGAGCCCACGCACTGAATAAATGCTATTCTCCATGGAATTGTTCCATCAGAAGGGCGTAAGATTTTTCCACCGTATGGTCCAGATGCGCTCAAGGTTCGTTCGAACTCGATGCTAGAAACAACGTTTGGGTATCGACCATAACCATACATGCTCTTTAAATGAGGGTCAAACTCCTCAAAACCAGGCGCAAGGATAATGGCTCCAACATCCAGGTTTAGGACTTCGGGCTTTTGGTTGAAGTCTACGGCTCCGGGTTTACAGACATTCATGCACAATTCGCATTTGAGGCAGTTGTCTTCGTCAATCGTATATTTAAGCGGAACTGCTTGAGGAAAAGGAACGTGTATGGCCTTTCTGGCGCCCAGTTTCTCATCGAATTCGTTAGGAACCTCCACAGGGCAGTGTTGGGCGCAGACGCCGCAGCCAGTGCACTTGTCCTCGTTCACGTACCTTGGGTTCTTTGTTATTCTGACTTTGAAATCTCCAGCTTCACCCTCAACTCCTTCTAACCTTGAATTGGTTATCAATTGGATGTTGGGGTGTCTTCCTGCACCTACTAGCTTGGGTGCCAGAATGCACATCGAGCAATCGTTGGTAGGAAAAGTCTTATCCAACTGTGCCATAGTTCCGCCGATGCTGGGCGATTCATCGAGCAAGTAGACTTTGAACCCAGCGTCAGCTAAATCAAGTGCTGCCTGTATTCCGGCGATTCCACCGCCCACGATGAGTGTTGCTCCCACCTTGCCGCTCATTTCTTCACCATCCCTCCCTTCAAGGCTCCCAATTCTACTTTGATTGGAGCTGATACAGCATTTCAACAGCTTTTTTAACCGTTTTTTTCTCCCCATGTACGACGAAATGCAGGCTGTTCTCGGGTTTCACTACTACACCGAGCATTTTGGATATTACTTCTATCCTTTCCTTTGGAATGGGCCTCGATAATGTTATTCTCGTCCATCCAATGTTGCTATTTCTAGGTAAACCTGGAACAAACTTTGATCCAGCAGACGGAGTTTCTCGAAGTTCACCTCGTTCAGCTTTGTCGAGTTCACTTATCCAGTCCTTGGCGTAGTCGTCACAAACGCAGATAGCGGTTGCGATAAGGTCTCGCTTAACTTTTTCAAGGCTCTGCTGCAGATCGGGCAGTCTGTCATTTGCCAATTCTATGTCACATTCTGGGCATACATGAGAATTAACAAAATTAATCAAGGTTCTGCAGTTTCTAAGTTGACGCGCATATTCAGCGTCTACCTTGACGTCTTTTCGAATAAGATCTCCGAACAATCTGACTAAGACCCACCAGACCTGTTCGGAACGTTGGAGTTGGACGTTTATGTAACCTCTGGTGCCCTCTGTTATCTGAGGAGATACCATGGAGACAGGGGTGATTGAAGCACTCGGTGTTAAAGGAGCTTCAAGGAATTCTGGAACTGCTTCGCCTCTGCGAGCCATCTCTTCTAAGCGCAGCCTTATTGCTTCGGCTACAAACTCTGAAATGCTTCTGTAGCGTCCTGTCTTCTTCATCAGTTTTCTTATTTCCTCTATTAGTTCTTCTCTGATGCTTATTGTTGCCCATTCCGGCATGGGAATTCCTCTTCTGGGGCTTCCTTTTATGCTAAGTGTAGCTCAAACATAACATATATATAATTCGCTTATATTTATCGTATATCTATTTACATGTAAATAGGAGATTATGTCATGGAAAGCCGAAAGATCCAACGAGTCGGTTACTCTACCTTCAGCGTCTCTTTGCCTAAAGAGTGGGTGAAAGAGTCTGGTCTGAAGCAGGGCGACCTTCTTATGCTTGTTAAAGAAAAGGATGGCTCATTAAAGCTGACCCCAAGCAAAATCGAAATGCAAAAAACACAAACAGAAGAATACGTCATAAGCTCGAATCTCTGCAATGAACCAGGAATGTTAGAGAGGATAATCGTGGGAAACTACACCCTCGGACGCGACGCATTCCGAGTGGTTTCTTCTACTCGAATTAGCAGACAACACACAGAAGAAGTGCGCAAAATCGCACATAAGCTAATGGGATTAGGTATAGTCCAAGAAACACAAGAAAGAATCGACCTCCAATGTTCTATAGACCCAACCAGTTTCAAAATTGACATGCTCATGCGTCGACTGTCCGTGATTGCTTCAACTATGAATATAGAGGCAATGCAGGCACTTACAGACACCAAGCAGGAACTAGCTGAAGACGCAATTCGTCGAGAAGACGAAGCAGACATGATGTATTGGCTGGCCATGCGATTGCTCCACTCTGCCCAACGTGACCGCACTATAGCGGACAAGATAGGCTTAGAAGAGCCCTCTCAAATCCTCTATTATGCACAAATCACCATGTGGCTAGAATTGATTGCGGATCACTCCGAAAACATTGCAAGAATGGCTATAGAATCCCAGGTTCATGGGAGAGAAAAAGCTAGCACAAAGTTGATGAACAGAATAATCAGCATCGGTGAACTAACTCACAACGCGTTTTTGAAGGCTATGGACTGCGTTTTCACTGGAGACATCCAGGTTGCCAACAATGTTTTAGAGATAATTGAAGTGATTGGAGGGGAGCATGAAAGACTCATGAAAGAACTTCCAGAACTCCCAATTCTGAGGACCGTTCTCTTGGAATTGGCTAGAATTGCAACGGACGGTGCAGGCATAGCAGTCATAGCCATAAATCGAGCTCTTGAAAAACCAAGCAAAATATGTTCAGCAGGGATTTCAGAGTCGTGACTCACTGAAATTAAGGTTTTTTCTTGCGTTGGGAGAGCTTGGTGCGAAGGAATGGATTCAGGGTTGTTAGCTTCCAAATATTGAAGCAATCAGATCTTGCATTATACTTTTGCGTCAAGTTTGACGTATGAATAGCTAAAAATATATTAGGCTCCTTATACAAGTGCTTGATTTCTGTACGTTTAGTGTAGCTTCAGAGGAGAGTATGATAACATCTTGAGCGATCTTGACCTAGGTTTTATGGCAGAGGTGGCGAACACCCCAAGGGGCAGAGGCATCCTTCTGTGCATACAGTGTGGAAGGTGTTCAAGCGGTTGCCCCGTTGCCAGACTAACCAGCGAACACAACCCTCGACGTCTGATGGAAATGATCATATTGGGCTTCAAGAGAGAGGTTCTTCCCACTCAATTACCATGGTACTGCCTGTCCTGTTTCACGTGCTTGGATCGATGTCCTCAAGGCGGGGATGTCGGCGAAGTGACGTTTGCAATCAGAAACCTAGCTGTAAGGGAAGGCAACATGCCCGCCGGGGTTGCTGCCCAAGCCAAAAGCCTCTACGAAACAACGCGCGTCATAAACCCGGTGCGATCGGCCATGGACAAGAGGGAAAGCCTCGGTTTGGGCAAAATCACTACAGACGGATTAGAAGATGTTCAAAAAATCCTGAAGAGAACGAGAATGGACAAGATAATACAGTCAAAGTAGCGACGGTGAAAAATATGAAGTACGCGTTTTATTTGGGCTGTCTCATACCTGCCAGAGAACTGAGCTACGAGGTTTCAGTCAGGAAGGTTCTGCCAGAATTAGGGATAGAACTGGTGGATATGAAGGGTGCAAACTGCTGCGCGCCGTTCAGCATTCAATCCGTTGACTACGCCAGTTGGATGGCGCTCGCAGCCAGAAACTTATGCCTAGCCGAAGAGATGGAACTGAACATCATGACTCTTTGCAACGACTGTTACGAATCCTTGTTGATGATGAACACTCTTCTGAAGAGAAATCCTGGACTTAGAGATAAGGTCAACGAGATACTTTCTGAGATTGGCAAGGAGTATAAGGGAAAGACTGATGTCAAAAACCTCGTTGATGTACTTTATGAAGACGTAGGGGTCAGCAAACTCAAAAGCGCAATTAAGGAACCTATCCAAGGGCTGAAAGTTGGAACACAACCGGGATGCCATCTAACTAAGCCAAAACGCATACACTACGAAGTTCTGAGGAGTTTTAACGAGTTAGACGCACTTGTTCAAGCCACCGGTGTGGAGTCAGTTCCCTACGAACGCAAAGAGATGTGTTGTGGAGGTCCCTTACGAGACATAAACGACGACCTAGCTAGACAAGTGTCGAGGCAGAAACTCATGGCTCTAAAAGATGCTGAGGTGCAAGCCGTAGTCACGGTTTGTCCGTTCTGCTTTTTGCAGCTTGATTTGGGTCAGTTAGAGGTTAAGAGACATTTCAACGAGGAATACAATCTGCCTGTAATACACTTTATCGAGCTACTACGATTGAGCATGGGTATGAAACTTGACGATTGGGAGGTCAAAGCACACAGGGTTCCAATAACAGGAATATTAAAGGAACGATTATAAGAGGAAAAAAAATGGAAGAAAAGGCAGTTTTAGTCATAGGCGGCGGAATATCTGGCATACAAGCTTCATTGGACCTAGCCAGTAGAGGATACAAAGTATACTTGGTAGAAAAGTCACCGAGCATAGGCGGCAGAATGGCGCAGCTGGATAAAACTTTCCCAACAATGGACTGCTCAATGTGTATTTTGGCACCAAAAATGATAGACTGCTCCCATCACCACAATGTTCAACTGGTAACATACTCGGAAGTAAAGGAAGTCAAGGGCTCCGCCGGAAACTTCGTGGTCAAAGTTCTCAGAAAACCAAGATTCGTCGACGAAACAAAATGCACAGGCTGCGGTATATGCTCAGACCATTGCCCAGTGGAGGTGCCAAATGAGTTCGATGAAAAACTTGGAATGCGCAAGGCCATCTACATGCCGTTTCCACAAGCCGTGCCAAGAGCCATGACAGTTGACAAGGAAAATTGCATTGAATGCGGTCTCTGCCAAAAAATGTGCCAAGCTGGCGCGGTCGACCTCAAGCAGCAGCCCCAAGAGGCTGAACTAAACGTGGGCGCGATCATTGTGTCTATCGGTTTTGACCTCTTCGATCCTTCTCAGATTCCAACGTATGGCTATGGCCGTTACAGAAACCTGATCACGTCTCTCGAACTGGAGCGACTGCTCTGTGCATCTGGTCCAACAGGTGGACATTTGATAAGGCCTTCTGATGGAAAAATACCGAGGACAATCGCTTTCATACAATGTGTCGGTTCAAGAGATAGACGATTCAACACTACATACTGCTCCAGCATCTGCTGCAAGTATTCGGTTAAAGACGCGGTTCTCATCAGAGAGCATGAACCTAACACAACTGTCAGTATATTCTATATTGACCTCCGTGCGTTTGGAAAAGGCTTCCAAGAATTCGTCAATCGAGCAAAAAGCGAGTATGGCGTGCGTTTCGTACGTAGTAGTCCTGGCGAAATCATGGAGGATCCCATGACAAAGGGCCTTAAGATATGGTACGAAGACACGGTGGCTGGAAGAATAGAGAACACAACGTTTGATTTAGTTGTGCTCTGTCCAGCCCTTGTTCCCCGAAAGGATGCCAAAGAGTTGGCTAAGGTCTTAGGTGCGGAGGTTGACGATTATGGATTTTTCAAGGCGGCAAATATTCTCACCAATCCTGTTGACACCACTGTTCCTGGAATCTTCGTTTGCGGCTACTGTTTAGGACCGAAAACAGGTGACATTCCAGATTCTATAATGCAAGGAAGCGCGACAGCGGCAAGAGTGGCTGAGGTGTTGGAGAGAGTGTAGTCTATGGGAGAAGAGACACGGATTGGAGTCTTTATCTGTCACTGCGGCGTCAACATTGGGGGAGTAGTGAACGTCCCAGAAGTCGTTAAATATGCAAAGACTCTTCCAAATGTTACTTATAGTGAAGGCAACATCTATACCTGTTCTGAGGCGGGTTTAGCTTCAATAAAGGAAGCCATAAAGAAGCATAGTATCACCAGAGTTATTGTAGCTTCATGCACACCCAGAACACATGAGCCACTATTCAGATCAGCTTGCAGAGAGGCTGGGTTAAACCATTACTTGTTTGAGATGGCGAACATCCGCGAACAGTGCAGTTGGGTTCACGCTCATCAACAAGAGAAAGCAACGAAAAAGGCCAAAGACATAGTTAGGATGGCTGTTGCAAGGGCTACATGGCTGGAACCCCAAGAAGAGCCTGAACTTGAGATCAAAGACACATCTCTAGTTGTTGGCGGCGGCATCGCCGGTATGACAGCTGCATTGACTCTCGCCGACCAAGGCTTCAAGGTTTATCTAGTTGAGAAGGAACATGAACTAGGCGGAAATCTTCTAAGGCTTCACAAGTTGTACCCGACTATGCAAGATACTCAGCAATTATTGGAACCCACCATTAAGGCTGTTACCACAAATAAAAATATTGAAACATTAACTTCTACTTCAGTGTCTGATGCCAAGGGCTATGTTGGAAACTTCAAAGTAACACTTAGCAAAAACGGTGAAAAAGAAAAGAAGGAAATCGAGGTCGGAACCATAATCGTCGCTTGCGGTGCGATGAATTACACCCCGCCCAAAGGACTATACCAATACGGAATCTATCCAAACATCGTAACACAGTTGGAAATGGATGAACTTCTGAGGAACGGAAAAATCGAAAAGCCACCTGAAAGGGTTGTCATGATTCAGTGTGTAGGGTCGAGAAAGGGTGAAATACGAGCGCTGGATCTTGCAGGTTTTCCAAAGTCTGACACAGCAAGGTTGTTGGCAAAGATTCTCAAAGCCAAAAAGGAGGAAGGCTGGCCATATTGCTCTAAGATTTGTTGTATGAACGCCATCAAAAACGCCATACTCATAAAAGATAAGTTTCCCGAAACAGATGTCATAGTCCTGTACGGAGATGTCAGAGTCTACAAGGAATACGAAGACTTCTACTCTCAGGCACGGGAGAATCAAGTGAAATTTGTGAAGCACATTGAAGAAGTGACTCCAGAAATCACTCAAGAGGCATCGGGCAAGATAACAGTGTCAGCGTACGACGCTTTATCTGGTCGAGAAATGAAAATCCCCTGCGACTGGGTTGTATTATCAACGCCACTGATTCCACGCAAAGAAGAGGTAATCTTGGCTAGAATGCTCAAAATTCCAATAAGCCACGAGGGCTTTCTCATGGAAGCTCACCTGAAACTCAGACCCGTGGATACCCAGACAGACGGAATATTCCTAGCAGGCGCAGCTTCCGGACCCAAAGACATTCCTGAGTCAATAATTTCAGCAAAGGCTGCGGCTGCACGAGCTGGCACACTTATGGCTAACAAGAAAATGAGAACAGAAGCACTGACCTCAGTGGTAGACGAGGAACAATGCATTGGCTGTGGCCTCTGCGAAGAAATCTGTACATACGGCGCCCATTATCTCGAAGATGCAAAATCTCACACCATCGCGGCTCTATGCCGAGGATGTGGTGCATGCGCCGCTGAGTGCCCGAGAAGAGCCATAACCATGCAGCATTATAGGGATGACCAACTTCTGGCGCAGATTAAAGCGGCACTAACTGAGGGAGCCTAAAATGGAAGAAGCCATAGTGAAAGCAGAATTCGAACCGGTTATCTTGGCTTTCTGCTGCAACTGGTGCTCCTACGCTGGCGCGGATTTGGCCGGGACGAGCCGCTTCGAATATCCCCCAAACGTGAGAATTATTAGAGTGATGTGCAGCGGACGATTAGACCCAACGTTTGTTCTCTCCGCCTTTAGGTGGGGCGCAGACGGTGTACTTGTAACGGGCTGTCACCCAGGGGACTGCCATTATGTTCAGGGAAACTACATGATGGAGAGACGATTCGCGTTTCTGAAAGAGGCACTAGGTCACTTGGGAATCGAATCTGAAAGACTCAGACTGGAATGGATTTCAGCCGGTGAAGGCGAAAAGTTTGCAGCTTTGATTAGAGACACAACGCAAAAAATCAAGCAACTAGGGCCTAACCCCTTAAAAACGGCATAGCTTCATGGAGACGAAGTTGCAGTGGAAGAAGCCGATACTGAGTTCGAGCCTCGCATTCTAGCTTTCTGCTGCATCTGGTGTGCTTACGTAGGTGCGAACCTAGCTGGAACACTGAGCAACCCACGAAGAAATATCCAATCGCCTTTCAACCCGAGGTAGAAAGATCAATGTCTAAAACTGGTCGACGCGGACGCAAGCGAGCGAAGAAACCGAGCAAACGGGCTGTAAAGCAACCGTCAGTGGTTCCGGAGCCTCCTCGACGTCTACCTAAACCTTTCATGCCAAAGCCTATGTTGTGGAAAGAAGGAGAAGCGCCCAGAATTGGGGTTTTCATCTGTCACTGCGGGGTCAATATTGGAGGCGTAGTCAATGTTCCGGCGGTTGTGGAATACGCCAAGACTCTGCCCAATGTTGCCTATAGTGAAGACAACATTTACACCTGTTCTGAAGCGGGGTTAGCCTCTATCAAAGAGGCCGTAAAGAAACACAGCCTCAACAGAGTCATCGTAGCTTCATGCACGCCCAGAACACATGAACCATTGTTCAGATCAGCTTGCCAAGAAGCCGGACTAAATAAGTACCTGTTTGAGATGGCGAACATCCGTGAACAGTGCAGTTGGGTGCACTCAAAGGAACCAGATAGGGCAACTGAAAAGGCTAAGGATGTTGTAAGGATGGCTGTTGCAAGGGCTACCTGGCTGCAGCCCCAAGAAGAACCTGAGATCGACATAAAGGACTCAAGCCTTGTGATTGGTGCAGGCATAGCTGGAATAACGTCTGCGCTGAGCCTCGCCGACCAGGGCTTCAAGGTTTACTTGGTTGAAAAGGAAACCAAACTCGGTGGGAATCTTAGAAGGCTTTACAAACTCTATCCTACAATGCAGGACACATCGGAGGTTTTGGATCCGGTTCTAGAGAAAGTGAAAGCTCACAAGAACATTCAGCTTTTGACTTCTACAACCATAACTGACGTTAAGGGGTACGTCGGAAATTTTCAGGTCACGGCCTCCAAGAACGGTGAAAAAATTGGGCTTGAAGTAGGTACCATCATTGTGGCATGTGGAGCCCTAAACTACCGACCCCCAGAAGGTCTCTACCAATACGAAGTCTTTGACAAGGTTGTCACGCAACTAGAACTGGATCAGCTGCTGAACAAGGGCGAGATTGGAAACCCTGAACGAGTAGTCATGATACAATGCGTAGCCTCACGGAAGGGAGAAATCCGGGCGTATGAACTCGAAGCCTTTGCCATGTCTGACACCTCTCGTCTGCTCAGGAAGATTCTCAAAGCAAGGAAGGAAGAAGGTTGGCCCTACTGCTCCAGAATCTGCTGCATGAACGCTATTAAAAACGGCATACTCATAAAGGAACAGTCACCGAAAACCGATGTCATCATACTCTACAGCGATCTCCGAGTTTACAAAGAATATGAGGATCTATACTCAAAGGCGCGTGACTTTGAAGTCAAATTTATAAAGTTTATCGAGGAAGCTGGGCCTGAAATCACCGAAACTCCTGATAAGAAACTGTCCGTTTCGGTTTATGACATGCTTGCAGGCCACGAGGTCAAGTTCATCAGCGACTGGGTGGTGTTGTCCACACCGCTTATTCCTCACAAAGACTCCATCCTTCTGGCACGAACACTCAAAATACCCTTGAGTCCAGACGGCTTCTTAATGGAGGCTCACTTGAAACTCAGACCCGTTGACACGCAAATGGACGGAATATTCTTGGCAGGAGCAGTTACCGGGCCCAAAGACGTTCCAGAGTCTATAGTTTCGGCGAAGGCAGCAGCTGCTAGAGCCGGTATTCTGATGGCTAACAAGAAGATGAGAACCGAAGCCATAACAGCAGTTGTGAACCCGGACTTGTGCCGAGGATGTGGCAGATGCGAGGAAATATGCGAGTTCAAAGCCATCGAACTGGTTGAAGTTGCTCCTAGGGCGATGAATGCTCGAATAAATGAAATCTCTTGCAAGGGCTGCGGCACATGCTCTGTCACATGTCCCACAGGAGCCATAACAATGAGACACTTCAATGAAAGGCAAATCAACGCCATGGTGGAGGCTGCGATCCCTTAGAGGCACCGGGAGAGTCTTGACAGTGTCGGAGTTCGAGCCAAAAATTGTGGGCTTTCTGTGCAACTGGTGCGGCTACGCTGGAGCAGACCTAGCTGGAACCAGCAGACTCTCCTATCCAACAAACATCAGAATAATCCGAGTAATGTGCAGCGGCAGAGTAGAACCAGTCTTTATACTAAACGCTTTTGAAAACGGCGCCGACGGAGTCCTAGTCGCAGGCTGTCATCCAGGCGACTGCCATTACAGATCTGGGAATAACCAAGCCGAGAAGAGGGTTGAAAAGACTAAGAAGCTTCTGGACCTGCTCGGGATAGGCTCTGACCGACTTCGTTTAGAATGGATTTCAGCGGCTGAAGGAGAGAAATTTGCATCTGTCATCAGGGACTTCACTGAAAAACTGCGAATCAAGGGACCTAGTCCACTGGGTAAGGAACTCAAGGTTGCACCTGTTCAAAACAACTCAACGGAGTCGATTCACGACATTTTGAAGCGAACAAAGGCGTTGTACTGTCAAGAATGCGGCAAGTGTTCCAGCAGTTGCCCGATTACAAGGCTTGATCCATTATATTCTCCACGGTTAGCTGTGGAAAAAGCCTTGATGGGACTTGAAGACGCCGTCTTGACAGACAAGGGTTTGTGGTCCTGTTTAACATGCCACCTGTGCCGTCAGAGATGCCCATTAGACATCGAATACGATGAGCTGATTCGAACTTGCAGGTCCAAAGCCGCAGCGAACGGCATCATAGGCAACTGCTCCCACGAAGGTGTGCTGTACTGTCTTTCAAGATTAATGGTAAATACTGAGAACAAACAGGATCGCTTGAGCTGGATTCCCCACGATGCAGATATAGCCAAGACAGGAGACGTTTTGTACTGGACGGGTTGCCTACCATACTTCAACGTTGTCTTTGACGACATCGGTGTGAAAAGCATTGACATCGCACATAGCATGTTGAAGATTATGAACGCCGCCGGAATAAAACCTGTAATATTGGAAAATGAAAGGTGCTGTGGCCACGATCTCTCCTTCGCTGGATATCCAGAGGACTTTGAGAAATTGGCGAAGCTGAACATGAAAGCGATAAAAAAGAGTCGTGTGTCCACGGTTGTGACAACCTGCCCCGAATGCTATCGAACTCTCAAAATAGACTACATAGAATTATATGGCAAGCCCAAGTTTGAGGTGTTACACGCTTCAGAGTATCTAACCAACCTAATCAATGACGGTAAAATCAAGTTCCCTGGAATATTCGACAGGAAGGTTTCTTATCAAGACCCGTGTCGGCTCGGCAGACACATGAGCGTTTACGATTCTCCGCGCAAAGTCATTACAAGCATCCCAGGGGTAGAACTCGTTGAGATGAGTAGAAGCCGAGAGAACGCCCTCTGCTGTGGCGTCAGTGCATGGATGGGTTGCGGTAGACACTCAAAACAGATGCAGATAGAAAGGTTGACAGAAGCAAAGGGCACAACCGCCGATCTCTTGGTTACAGCATGTCCTAAATGTCAGATTCATTTAAACTGCGCCCTAAGCGAGAAATTACCCGTCAAAAAAGAGGAAGTAGCCATCGAAACGTGCGACCTCTCTGTCTTGGTGGCGAGAGCCATGAATTTGACACAGACACCCAACGCAGTAGAGATGATTAAGAATGAGTGAGAAGACTTCAATCTTGGTGATCGGCGGCGGGATTGCCGGAATACAAGCATCACTGGACCTCGCTGGACGAGGATTCCAAGTCTATCTCCTAGAAGAGACACCTACTATCGGCGGAAGAATGGCTCAGTTGGACAAGACTTTCCCAACAATGGATTGCTCTATCTGCATCTTAGCCCCAAAAATGATGGAGTGCTTCCGACACTCAAACATAAAACTGCTCACATACGGTGAACTCAAGGAAATCAAGGGATCAGTCGGCAACTTTCACGTGAAAATCCTTCAAAAGCCCAGATATGTCGACCAGACAAAATGCACTGGCTGTGGAGCTTGCGCCGAACACTGCCCGATTGAGGTTCCAAACGAGTTTGACATGGAGTTAGGCATGCGAAAAGCAATCTACATGCCGATGCCTCAAGCCGTGCCCAGATGCATGACCGTGGACAAAGAAAACTGCATCGAATGCAAGCTTTGCACTAAGATGTGCCAAGCTGGAGCAGTTGATTTTCAACAGCAACCACAGGAAGTTGACTTGAATGTGGGTGTTGTAATAATTGCCACAGGGTTTAACCAATATGACCCGTCGGAGATAGTCGAGTACGGTTACAAGAAGCAGAGAAATGTTCTGACTGCGCTAGAGTTTGAGCGTTGGGTGTGTGCGTCTGGTCCTGTTGGGGGACACCTGTTAAGACCAGCCGACGGTGGCATACCCAAAAAAATAGCCTTCATTCAATGCGTTGGTTCCAGGGGTTCGAAATTCGGTGCTCCTTTCTGTTCAAGTGTCTGCTGTATGTATGCCACAAAGGAGGCGCTCATTATCAGAGAACACGCCCCAGACGTTTCGGTTTACATTTTCTACAATGAACTGAGAGCCTTTGGAAAGGGCTTTCAAGAATTCGTGAACAGAGCCCGAGAGGATTACGGAGTGAACTACATAAGAAGCCGCCCAGGCGAAATCAGAGAAGACCCAAAGACAAAGAGTCTAACCATATGGTACGACGACACGTTCACAAGAGAGATCAAATCTCTCTGCGATGTGGACTTGGTCGTGTTGTGCGCTGCTCTCATTCCACGAGAAAGCAACAAAAAGTTAGCTGAAATCACCGGAATTGAACTCGACGAATGCGGCTTCTTCAAGGTCACACACCCACTGATGGCTCCAGTCGATTCTACAGTTCCTGGAATATACGTTTGCGGATACTGCCAATCTCCCAAAGACATCCCAGACTCGGTTGCGCAGGCTAGTGCAGCGGCGGCAAGAGCAGCCGAAGCGCTTGCGTTGGTACAAGCACAGCGCACAGGAGATGGGGCGTGATTATGGAACAGCAGCCAAAAGAAAAAGCGAGAATTGGGGTTTTCATCTGTCACTGCGGCATTAATATAGGCGGTGTGGTGAATGTTCCTCATGTTGTTAAATACGTTAAAACGTTGCCGAATGTCACATACGCTGAAGACAACATGTACACGTGCTCAGCTGAAGGAATAGACAAGATCAAAGCAGCCATAAAAGAACACAACCTAAACCGAGTTGTCGTTGCCTCTTGCACTCCGAGAACCCACGAACCACTGTTCCGTGGAGCATGCGCAGACGCAGGCGTAAATCCCTACCTGTTTGAGTTAGCTAATATTCGTGAACACTGTTCATGGGTGCACATGCGTGAGCCGGAGAAGGCCACGGAAAAAGCCAAGGACATAGTTCGGATGGCCGTGGCAAGGGCTTCATTTCTTAAGGCGCAAGAGGAGTCCGAAGTTGCTGTGGATCCCACAGCCTTGGTCATAGGCGGAGGTATTTCGGGCCTTACGTCTGCCTTGTGCTTGGCAAATCAAGGCTTCAAGGTTTACTTGGTTGAGAAAGAGCCCGAACTAGGCGGCATGCTGAGAAAAATCTTCAAGTTGTATCCAACAAATGAAGAAGCGCAGAGGATCTTAGAGGCTTCCATAAACACCGTGATGAGCCACAAAAACATCAATACACTAACAAACACCAGCATAAAGAGTGTTGACGGTTATATCGGCAACTTTGAAGTCACAGCTCTCAAAGACAGCGAGGAGAAAAAGTTCAAGGCGGGCACAGTTATCATTGCGACAGGCGCAGTTGAGTTCAAACCTGTTGGCTTATTCGGTTACGACAAGTACGACAAAGTCCTTACACAGGTGGATCTGGAGAGAGTTCTGCAAACTGGAAAGTCTGCTATGAACAAGTTCTTCAAACCACAAAGGGTTGCCATGATTCAATGCGTCGGCGCCAGAGAGGAAAAGCCGCCCAGAGCCTACTGTTCAAGAATCTGTTGCATGGTAGCCGTCAAGAACGCCATGCTAATAAAAGAATGGTACCCAGACTCTGCGGTCTACATTCTATACCAAGACATGCAAACCTATGGAAAAGACTATGAGGACCTTCACAGAAAAGCTCGAGACGCAGGAATCATATTCATAAACTACGCCAAGCAGACACCACCCGAAGTTATGCCTCTTCCAGATAATAGACTCAGATTAACCGTTTATCACGCACTCTTAGGAGAGAAAAGAGACCTCGATTGCGATTTAATTGTCCTCTCTACACCTCTTGTACAGCAAGAGACTGCCGAAGAACTCTCAAAAATACTCAAAGTTCCATTAGGTCAAGACAAGTTCTTCTTGGAAGCACATGTTAAACTTAGACCTGTTGACTTTGCAACGGACGGCATATACGTCTGTGGAACGGCTCACGGTCCCAAAGACATTGGAGAAAGCATATCCCAAGCGTATGCAGTCTCGTCTAGAGCGGGCGGCCCAATGGCGAACAGGAAGGTGAGAACCGAAGCCATAACGGCGGTTGTAGACCCGGACCGATGTGTGGGCTGCCGCATGTGCGAGAAACTGTGTCCCTTTGGAGCGCACAGAATCGAAGAAGGTAAATCGACTGTGATTGATGCCCTCTGCAAGGGATGCGGTGTCTGCGCTGCCGCTTGCCTACGTAGAGCCATAACAATGAGACACTTCACTGACGATCAGATAATGGCCGAAGTCAAAACAGCGTTCTTGACAGAGGCACCCAAGCCGCCGAAGGCACCGACCGTATAAGGAGAGAGATGGAAAAATGACTGAACAATTTGAACCTCGAATTCTTGGGTTCTTGTGCAACTGGTGCAGCTACGCTGGCGCTGACTTGGCTGGTGTAAGTCGAATGTCTTACCCAACGAACATAAGGATTATCCGCACAATGTGCAGTGGAAGAGTTGACCCTCTGCACGTTTTAGAGGCTTTCAGACAGGGCATAGACGGAGTTCTGGTAACTGGATGCCATATAGGCGACTGCCACTACATTACGGGAAATCATGCGTGTGAAAAGAGAGTGAAGTTCCTCAAGGAAGTTTTGCCGCAAATCGGGCTAGAACCTGAACGACTTCGCTTAGAATGGGTTTCCGCCTCTGAAGGTGGAAAATTCGCCAAAGTTGTTAAGGAATTCATCGAAGAGGTTAAAAAACTCGGAGCGAGCCCGCTGAGAAAAGAGCTTCAAGAGAGCGTGTAACATGACAAAATCTGGACTAGTCATAGGCGCGGGCATGGCTGGAATCCAAGCTGCCCTTGACTTGGCAGATCAAGGCTTCACTGTTAATGTTGTGGAGAAAAATTCCAGCATTGGTGGCAGAACGGCACAATTGGATAAGACCTTTCCAATGCTGGACTGTGCCGCTCACATCGTGGCGCCAAAGATGGTTGACGCTGGAAGGCACCCAAACATAAAGTTGCTCGCATATTCTGAAGTTAAAGAAGTTCATCAGGAAGGAAAAAGCTTCAAGGTTAAGATTCTCAAAAAGCCGAGATATGTTGACGAAAAGAAGTGCATTGGATGTGGAGTTTGTGCTCAATTCTGCCCGGTTGAGGTTCCCAACGATTTTGACGAGAGAATCGGCGTTAGAAAAGCCGTTTATGTTCCTTTTCCGCACGCTGTTCCTCTTATTTACACCATTGACAGGGAACACTGCTTGGAATGTGAGCTTTGCCAAAACTTGTGCATGGTTGGAGCCATCGACTTAAAGCAGAAGCCAGAGGAAATCGAGGTAGAAGTCGGAGCCATCATTGTAACAACTGGCTTTAACCTGTTTGACGCAGGGAAGAAAGAAAAATACGGTTTCGGCCGCTATGACAACGTGATAACAGGTCTAGCCTTGGAGAGACTTTTGAATGCATCTGGACCGACTGGAGGGCGTTTGGTAAGGCGGTCTGATGGAAAAATACCTAGGAAAATCGCTTTCATTCAATGTGTGGGTTCTCTGGACGAGAAGTCTGGAAATCCCTACTGCTCCAAAGTTTGCTGCATGTATGCCACCAAAGAAGCTGTTTTGGTGAAGAAACACGTTCCCGGAGCCGACGTAACTATTTACTACAAGGATATTCGAGCATTTGGCAAAGGGTTCGAAGAGTTCTATCAGAGAGCCAAAAGCGAATTCGGTATCAAATACGTCAAGGGAAGAGTTGCCGAAGTGCGCGAAAACCCGACAAACAGCAATTTGCTCATTCGTGTAGAAAACATTAAGTCTGGTGAACTCATCGAAGACGAGGTTGACATGGTTGCCTTGTCAGCGGGTCTTGTTCCCTCCGGAGTAAACGATTTTGAGAAGATTCTGCCACTCAAGTTGGGCGAGGGGAATTTCTTTCTGGCGATTAATCCAAAAATTGACACTGTTACGACCAATGTTGATGGAGTGTTCGTTGCTGGTGTCGCCGAGGGTCCCAAGGGCATATCTGAGTCGATGGCGCAAGCAAAGGCTGCGGCTATGAAAGCGTCAATTCTTCTTAAAGAGTAGAGTGGGGCATAGAGATGCCGGCTGGCACGTGTACCTAAAGCAATATATGTTAAACATTTTACATAACAACAGATAGCAGCTATAATTAACGCGTTATTAGCTGAATGAATAATGATTGGAGATGAGTCAGTTGAGCGAAAAGAAGAAACTTGCCAAAAAGACCGACGCGGCAATAGAGGCGTTCAAGACAGAACGGCTCAGGTGGGTGCTTGGAATATCGCAGGTTGGACCCAAAGTGGATGAACAAAAGTACAAGGCAACCTCTTCAATGATAATGAAGGATGAGATAGAACGTCAAATGATAATAGGCGAGATAAAGGAAAAGGGTCCGCAAACCATAAAAGAACTCGCTGAAGCCACAAAAATCAGTCCCAAAGAAGTGCTTAGGCATATTATCGCCTTGAGAAAGATTGGCGCGGTCTCTGAGGCTGGAGAAAAAGAAGACGGATACCTCTACAAAACTGGTTGAAAAACTTTTACAATTTTTCGATGCAGCCCGGATGTACGTCGCCGGGGTAGTCGTGGTGGTAGAGGTAGATTTTGTTTTCCTGTAGGTCTACTTCCACGCGGTCATGGGCTCTCTGCCGAGTCAGCAGGTTTGAATAGCTGTTGTAATCCGTAATCTGAACAGTTTTTAGAATTTTCTCCTCGGTTCTGAGTGGTTTATCGCAAACCTCGCAGAGTTTTTCGTCTACACGTATCTCGGTGAACGTCTTGCCTTTCATCTCTTCGTATCCCACGGTTGACAATGCTCTCTTCACTGCGTATCACTTCTCATTAATGAGAAGTAGGAAAACACTAATCAGTTTTTCTCTTTGAAACGGACTTTTCAGCCAATTTAAGCGCCATCTCAGCTGCCTTGGGCAGTGCCTGCTCCACATAATCGGATAACCCAGGGCTAACGGCATGTGGAATTTGCTCTGCTTGACACGCCAGAATGACAACGTCAACGCTCATCTGGTCTCTCAATTCCTTCAAGAGATTTGTAGCCGGAAACAAGTGCGTTGAAAAATCTGTGACTTTATTCGCTGGCAACTCGTCTATCGACAACTCAAATATCTCGCCAGGTTTTCTTTTCACGTCAACCGCGTCAAGAACAATTATCTTTTCAGGCTTCTCTTGACTAAGGGCTACTGTGAAGAGCACGTCGCCCGCTCCGATTCCAACATCCATGACGTAAACGTCATCTGGAATCTTACAGTTTTTTGACAGATAATCAGTCGCGGCTGGACCGAAACCATCGTCACCGAACAGCATGTTGCCAACGCCTAAAATCAGCACACGTTTCTTGACGTATTCTGGCACGGTTTCCTCAGACGTTCTAACTCTCACCGCCCATTTCTGTGTTTGAACTGCATAATTATATGAGTAAGTTGCCTAAAACACTAATTATATCTCATCTTTTCACGTTCCAGACTTAAGGCACACCTCTTTCAAAAACGTGGATTCGACCATAAAAACTGATTGAAGCAATGTGCAAAGAAATCCTTATAATTGTTTTTTGTGCTTAGTGTATTTGAACAGATTTCAATTAAATTGCAGTGAATTAGAGGCTTGAAGATTGTCCGCACCAGAGTCATGGGAAAATAAATGCTGCCGTTGTGAGGGCGATGTTAAAGAGATACTCCACCCTGGAAAAAGAGCTTGTCATGTGACTTGTGGCCCCTGCCTATATCCTGACAATCCTAAATGTGCTACATGTGAAATTGTTGGGCACTGCAGACTAGCTCTAGACTATTTGAAGAGTCTAAACTCTAGCGGCTTTGAGAGGGGATGTTACTTTGAAGAACAGCTATCAGGAGAAGAAACACTGTATCATACGTTGGACTTTGTAAATGCGCAACAACATCTCATGGACACAATTGGCGAAAAGAGATATCTGGATACCTTGAAAGTAGCAAATTTAAGAAGAGCTAGTTTGTTCATTGAAATGAAAGACCTAGCGCACGTGCTTAAAAAGCCCACGATTAGTCCAGAAAAGGCAAAGGAGATACAGGAACGGGCAAGAGAGAGAAACCTGATACTTGTAGAGCTGATAAATCGAGGTCCATCAACTATAAGTGAACTGTCAAAGCCCACAGGGATGCAAAGGTCAAAACTCTTAAGGCATCTGACTGTCATGAGGCAGGATGGAAAAGTATCAATCGTAAGCGAACGAGACAACCAGCCTGTATATGATTTATCGGAATAATTATGTCATAACCTGCGCGCAAAGTTGGCTCACTGCTGGTTAGAAGAGATGAAGACGTCACTGCTGGGTCTAACGGCAGACATATAACAAGAGCCTTAGAGCTCGCATTGGTCTCTGGCTACAGTCATTTTTTCCCTCTTTTAAGGATGCATTGAACAGTGAAATGTTTCTTAGAAAATTTTGAATTTCTATGTTTGCTTTTGTATTGGTTTTAAACATGGCGATATTAGACATCGAACTTCCCGGCGTGGAAGGCACAAAACTACTCACAACCATCCACAAAAACCTGCCAAAAAATAATCAAAATCAGATCACAAGATACCCCCTACTAGAAAACGCCGTCGAAGCCCTTAACCATGAGAAGACGCATCAATAATAAAACTGGTTAAACCAGAAAAACTATTAGCGCTCATAAAAGAAAAACCAGAAAAACACATTAAAACTGAGAAAATAACAGAAGGAAAACCAAAGTCACTGTTCAGGGTTCTTCTCCTTCAGGTAAGCCGTACACAAGCTGATTGTCCCGTTCACCCGCAATAGCTATTTTTCCGAACTGTCTCATGGCTATTATGTGCTTGAACAGTTTCTCCTTTTCTATGCCTGTGGCCTTTTCAAGTTGATCTAGAGTAACTGGACCTTGATTCTTTATCTCCCTAAGTATGAGGCTTCTCTCTTTAGCGCGTTCTTGCATCTCCCTTGCTTTTTCTGGGGCTATCCTTGGTTTTTCCGACATGCCTTCTGCCCTCTGTCAGAAGCTAACTGCATATTCAAAGCCGTATATAAAAATAGTTGCCCGAACCTGCAAAAATCTTATTAACATTTCAAACGACCATAACTAACATTTTGGTGATCTAGCTTGGTCCTAGCATACATAATGATGAAAATGCAGGTTGGAATGGACGATCAAGTGTTTGCAGAACTAAAGAAGATAGAGCAGATCAAAGAAGCCAACTTTACTTATGGGGCATACGATGTTGTTATCAAAGTGAATTTCAGAACCATCGAAGATCTCGACCGATTCTTGTTCGAAAAGGCAAGAAGAATCAAGGGCATAACAGAGACTTCAAGCATGATAGTGGCAAAGCAAGTAATCTGAATTTACTATCTAACCGATGTCCAGCGGCTCCAAAGTATGGTGTTCAATCTTCTCTTTTTCACAGATTTCTAAGATTTTTGAAACCGCCTTCAAATCAATGCTTCTTATTTTCTCTTCCTCGGGTCCAGTTATCTCCACGATGATGCCGCTACCCGAGACTCCGCAACAAGCGTAGACGTTTTTGTAGATGTTTATGTGGTATTTCGGTGGAACCCCCGTCTCTTCTATGGCAGATTTGACCTTGCTAATCAGATAGTCAACGTTTGCACCTGAGGCCTTGATGAAGTAACATTCCCTACAACTGACTTTTGTCATTCGTTCACTTCCATTGAATGTGACGTTTCTTGAACAAACAATTCAGTAATTATTGTGCTTCCCTAATAAGATTATTTCGATGGGACCCTGCTACATGATCATGAGGCGAGTGAAAACGGTCTTGTGAAAGACTGTAACCTCATCGTTGCGACTGAAATGAACTCCGCGGCTTTTGACATGTCAGATTATGAAGGCGCCTAAAGACATCATTAAGGGCTGAAAATACGATCAGGGCCCACTTGAGAGTCGAGATGGTGATAAGGCCCTACGAGTCTTGCCTGAGCTGCGCCACACACGACATGTCAGGCAGAATGCCTCTGAGACTAGACATACTAGACGCAGACGGAAAAACGATTGAAACAATGGTCAACCACTGACCACATCCTCTATTTCCTTTAGGTTTCTGTTTCGCTCCATTTAATGGGCAGTCCGTATTTGAAGAACATACGATATGTTTTTTGTTGGGGTTTAGGGGTTGTGTCTGTGTAGTTGTTGATGGCAAATTGCGCCTAGTGCCATCAACAACAATACAGACACATTCATAAAACATAGAAACTTGTAGGGGGTCGAGTGAAAACTAGCCTACACAACGCCACAGGACATCTATTTAGTTCAAAAAGGCTATTGCTGTGAGAGTTTTTCTTGAATCTTCGCCCTCACCTCAGGCCTAACAGGACCTATCCTCGAGATCCTAGCGTTTGTGGTCTCAAATATATTGAGGATTTTATCATACTGAGGTAGAGTAGTGGTAATAGAGATTAGACGCAACGGCTCAACTCCGTAGGGGCTCAACTCCTTCTTCAGCTGAATCAGGTACTCTCTTACCTGATCTTCGTTGAACAAGCTGTCGTCGCCCTCCACAAATATTACGCCATCAGCGCCAGAAACAAAAGCCTTCATCAAGTGTTTCAAGCCGACCCGCCCCACACTTGGCACACTAATAATTCGCACGTTAGGCGAGTAACTCGACCTCATCTGACCAGCCAAGTCAGCAGAGCCATAGGCTGTATTCTTCTCAATAAACGCCACAAGTTTAGGATGAGTCTCACCTTCGCTCACTCCCTGAACCTGCGCCATCAACTGTTCATCGGTGCTGTGCAGCAAATCCACAGCCTGCCGAGGACAGCGAGGCACACACAAGCCGCAGCCGATGCAAGAAATTGGATTGATAACCACTCCACCCTCGGCAGAAGCTGCAATCGCCCCGACTGGACAGACCTTTATGCACACACCACAGCCATCGCATTTTTCAGCTACAACGTAGGCCACCTCAGGCGAAACCGAGATTTCACCCTTACCCACAAACGTTGCTACACGAGAAGCAGTAGCCATAGCCTCCAAGGTTGTCTCCCGCACGTCTTTGGGACTCAAGGCGCAACCCGCCAGAAAGATCCCTTCACGGTGACCGTCAACAGGCCGAAGCTTAAAGTGCCTCTCCGAATAGAAATTGTCCCCACTCAACTGAATACCCAATTTCTTTGACAACTCAGCCGCCGTCGGATGGGGAACGATGCCGGTACTAAGCACAACCAAATCAAATAAGCCATCAACCTCCTCGCCTAGCAAAGTGTCCTCTGCCCTAACCAGTATCTTGTCCTCACTCGCAGGAGCAACTTCAGCCACTCTCCCCCTCACAAACCTAACCTTATGCTCCAACGCCTTGGCGTAAAACTCCTCATAGCCCTTGCCATCAGCTCTTATATCCATGTAAAATATCCAAGGCTCAGCCTCCGGAAACGACTTCTGCAACAAAAGCGCCTGCTTAATCGCAGCCATGCAACCAATCTTGCAACAATGTTCCTCACCCTTGCCGTTAGTGGTCATCATTCGGCTGCCAACACATAGGACGAAAGCGACTTTTTTGGGTGGCTTCCCATTGGATGGCTTGTGCATTCCCTGCAACATGAGTCTTTCAAACTGTAGATTGGTCACGATGTCTGGGTGTTGTCCAAAACTATACTCTTCCAACGTCTTCGGGTCGATTTGTTCGAAGCCTGTGGCAGCTATGATAGCACCCACATCAAGTTCAATTGTCTCCTCCTTCTGGTCAAGGTTGACCACATGCGCCTTGCAGAACTTCTCACAGACTCTGCAGACACCCTTGGTGAAGTATAAGCAATTGTCAGTGTCTATGGCATATGTACGTGGCACAGCCTGCTTAAAAGGGGAGTAAATAGCCTTCCTTTCGAGCAAGCCAGCCTCAAACTCGCTCGGAACCTTAACAGGGCATTTCTTGGCGCACTCTCCGCAGGCAGTGCAACCAGCATCCACGTAACGGGGTTCCTTTGAAATCAAAACGCGGTAGTTGCCAGGCGTGCCCTCAATAGCCGCGGGCTCAGCCATGGTAATAATCTTAATCTTAGGATGTTGAGCGGCGTAAACCATCTTAGGAGTGAGAATGCATTGTGAACAGTCTAACGTTGGAAAGGTCTTGCTCAACTGTGCCATGTGTCCACCGATACTAGGGGTTCGCTCAACAAGGTACACTTGAAAACCCTTGTCTGCCAATTCTATTGAGGCCATGATGCCTGCAATGCCGCCTCCGATGACCAAAACATCTTGGTTTACGGGCATGCTCTTTGACTCCAATGGTTGAAGGTTTTTTGCGCGGTCTACAGCACCCCGTATCAGGTCAATCGCCTTAGCCGTCGCCGCCTCCTTGTCATCGTGGACCCAGCTGCACTGCTCCCTTATGTTTGCCATCTCAAGAAAATAGGGGTTTAACCCAGCAGCCTTCACATTCTGCCTAAACGTGTCCAGGTGCATCTTAGGCGTGCAAGCAGCTACAACAACACGGTTCAACCCAAGCTCCTTGATACCCTTGGCTATCAGCTCTTGACCTGGGTCACTACAAACATATTCGTAGGTTTCACCGATCTTCACTCCAGGAAACTTTCTGACGGCTTCCTTCACCTCAGCAACATCAACTGTATCACTTATGTTTCCGCCACAGTGACAAATATAAACGCCTACTTTGCTTTCTTCTCGTCCAGCCATGACGTTAAACGCTCCATTGACTATATGATTCTGATACTCATGGTATAGAGTAAACCATAGTAAGAATACCAGCTTTTAAGAATCTCGTTTTAGATTTCAATTAAGCTTAACGCAAACATAAAGAAGATTTATTAGGTCCCATCATTACAAGACTCTAATCTCAATCAAACCTTATGGAAAAATGGAGGCTAACCATTGGTAGAGCCTCAGAAAAAAGTTGTAAGGCTCGATGAACTCGACATGGGGTTCTCTGAAGCCGTGGCTAAAGCAGGCGGAGAAAAGATAAACCTCTGCATTCAATGCGGAACTTGCACAGCCAGCTGTCCCTCAGGACGAAGAACAGCTTTCCGAACACGCCAACTTATTCGACGGGCAGTGTTGGGCTTCAAGGAACCCGTTCTCTCCGACAAAGACCTATGGCTCTGCACCACCTGTTACACTTGTTTAGAACGATGCCCCCGCGGAGTCGACCCAACAGATGTCATACTAGCCATACGAACCATGGCAGTACAGTCTGGACATATGTTAGACCGACACAAACTAGTTGCAAGCCTCGTTTTTAAGAGCGGTCACGCCGTTCCGATAGACGACACAAACCGCAAAACAAGAATCAGTCTCGGTTTGACAGAGGTTCCGCCAACAACCCAAAAGTACGGCAACGCATTGGCTGAGGTTCAAGGGATCGTCAAAAAGATGGGTTTCGACAAGCTAGTTGGTTATGAATGGAAATAACGAGGTTGTGATGATTATGGCTGCTTACGCATTCTTCCTCGGTTGCATGATCCCGAATCGCTATCCAGGAATCGAGCTGGCAACACTAAACATCGCTCCAGCCCTGGGAATAGAGCTCAAAGACATGGAGGGCGCGTCTTGTTGTCCTGCACCAGGCGTCTTCAAATCGTTTGACAAGGCAACGTGGCTTGCGTTGGCAGCTAGAAACCTCACTATAGCCGAGTCCATGGGCTGCGACATTCTAACGTTGTGTAACGGCTGCTACGGAACCCTAAAGGAAGCCAACGAAATCTTGAAAGCAGACGCGGAACAACTAGACAAGGTCAACAGGATTCTAAACGATGTGAAAAGAGAGTTTCAAGGCAGCATTCAAGTAAGGCATATCGCTGAAGTGTTATACCGAGACTTTGGACCCGAAAAACTGAGTGGCATGGTTAAAAAACCATTGCCTTTAAACGTTGCTGTGCACTATGGCTGCCACTTGCTCAGACCCACAAAATATCGGGAAATCAAAAATGCTGAACGCCCAAGATTTCTAGACGAGATGGTGGAAGCCTTAGGCGCGAAGAGTATTCCCTACCGAGACAAGAACCTATGCTGTGGAGCCGGCGGCGGTGTGAGAACAGCAGCACTAGACGTTTCACTGGACATGGCTAGAGAGAAGCTTCAGAACATAAAAGCGGCAGGCGCCGACCTAATTGTCACTCCGTGTGGTTTCTGCGTCTTTCAATTCGACAGAGGACAAATCGAAATCAAAGACAAAACAGGTCTCTTCTTCAACATTCCAGTTCTTCACTACGTGCAGTTATTAGGGTTGGCTCTCGGACTACCACCTGAAAAGTTGGGCGTATACAACAATGCAATTCCAGCTGACACGGTCATTAAGAAAATATAATTTTCATGCATTGATTATCAACATCTTTCATCTTCTAACGTGTTGTCCACAAGACAAATCATTGCTTTACCGACCCTAATTGGAGCCAACATATATTGAGAGCTGAAATTAAAGTCAGCGGTATCGTCCAAGGAGTGGGATTTCGACCTTTTATCTATAGAACCGCAGTTGAAAATAGATTGGTTGGCTACGTACGAAACCTCGGAGACGCCTACGTAGAAATATTGGTTGAGGGCGCGAAGAGAAACATAGAGTACTTTCTTCGAGACTTGAAGGAGAAAAAACCTCCCTTAGCCCGAATTGACAGCACAGTAACGAAGTATTTAGAAGGGAAGAACGAGTTTGACAAGTTTTCAATTTTGAAAAGTTCAGATGACGCGGAGCTTTCGGGTTCGATTATTCCGCCAGATGTTTCTATCTGTAACCCATGTCTGGATGAGCTGCGAGACCCAAAAAACCAGCGTCACGAATACTTTTTCATAACCTGCACAGACTGTGGTCCACGCTACACAATAATCCAAAACCTGCCTTACGACCGTCCAAACACGACTATGAAAGAATTTCCAATGTGCCCGTTCTGCCAGAAAGAATACACAGACCCAGCTAATCGCCGATTTCACGCTCAGACTGTAGCTTGCGACAATTGTGGACCGAGAGCCTACTTGACAACGAACAGTGGAAAACCCATCAACAGTGAAGACCCAATTCGGGAGGCAGGCAAACTCCTCGAAGAAGGCTACATTCTCGCGATTAAGGGCTATGGAGGCTTTCACGTAGCAACAGCAACCACAAAAGATGAGCCTATCATACGACTCAGAGCGGTGAAACATCGCGCTCAGAAGCCGTTTGCAATAATGGCTCGTGACTTGGAAATTGTGCGATCGTTTGCTGAAGTGAGTCAAAAAGAGGTGGAATTGCTCACATCCTACATCAAGCCAATTGTCTTGCTGCGGAAAAGCGACGAATATTACCTTTCAGATCTGATTGCACTTGGGTTGCACAACATCGGCGTAATGCTGCCCTATACTGGCTTGCACTTTATGCTGTTCGACAAAGTGCGCGAACCAGCTTTCGTAATGACTAGCGCTAATCCTCCAAACGAGCCAATAGTTACGGAGAACGTGGAGGCCATCGTAAAACTCGGAGGCATCGTTGACTACTTTCTCTTCCACAACAGATCTATCGCCCAGAGATGCGACGACTCGGTTGTTCGTTTTCATGGAGAAAAAACAAGTTTCGTTCGGAGGTCACGCGGGTACGCGCCCGAACCGATTCAACTGAAATGGTCAATGGATGATTGTGTGTTAGGGGTTGGCGCTGAACTTAATGCAACCTCATGTATCCTGTTAAAAGATAAGGCGTTCATTTCGCAGCACATCGGTGATGTCGAGAACTTGGAGACGCTTCGGTTTTTGAAAAGCGCAACCAAACATGTTTTGCGACTGACGAACAGCAAGCCTACAAAAATAGCGTGTGATCTGCACCCAAAGTTCACAACAACCGTGCTTGCTCAAGACCTAGGAAGCGAACTCAGTCTTCCCGTTGTGGGTGTTCAACATCATCACGCTCACGCAGCCGCCCTTATGGCTGAGCATGGCATAAACGAAATTATCGCAATAGTCTGTGACGGCTATGGTTATGGTTTAAACGGTGCTGCTTGGGGCGGAGAAATCCTTCACTGCAAACAAAACGGCGGTTTTCGACGGTTAGGACACTTGGAGGAGCAGCCCTTGGTCGGTGGCGACTTGGCGACACGGTACCCGTTAAGGATGGCGGCAGGTATACTAGACAAGGTAGCAGATGCAAGGGAATGGTTGCTCTCCAATAGCAACCATCTGCCACATGGAAGAGAAGAGGTTGAAATCATCCTTCAACAATTGAAGAAGCACCCCCTACTCATGACCTCTAGTTGTGGTCGCGTGTTGGATGCGGTTTCAGCCATCTTAGACGTGTGTTACGAGCGCACATATGAGGGTGAACCTGCCATGAAGTTGGAGTCTGTTGCACTCAAGGGAAGTGACGTGTTGAAACTGGAGCCAATAATCAAAGACAATATTCTTTGCACCACGGCTTTAGTTAACCAAATATTCGATCAGAGAAACACTCACTCAGCTGGCGACTTGGCTTTTTCAACTCAGTCTTATTTGGCTCATGGGTTAGCTCAAATGGCTATTGATGAAGCCAGACGATTAGGCATTCGTGTGGTGGGCTTTTCAGGTGGAGTAGCCTACAACGAACACATTGCACAGACCATGAGAAAGATTGTGGAAGAAAACGGTCTTAAGTTTTCTTATCACGAGTTGGTGCCCGCTGGAGATGGCGGTGTCTCTCTTGGGCAGGCTGTAGCTGCGGCTTGGCAAATGGGGCATTGAGCCCTTGGCTTTACCAATATGCCTTTATTTTGGCGTTTCCATGGTTGTATGATGGAACATGTGTCTCGCGATTCCGGCTAGGGTTGTGGAAATCAACGGTGACACGGCTAGGGTGGATTTTGGAGCTGGAACTGTGCGAGAGGTTAATGTGTCCCTTGTAGACGCCAAGGTTGGCGAGTATGTGATTGTTCACGCCGGCTACGCAATTGAGGTTTTGGATCAGAAGGCTGCTGAGGAAACGCTGGCTTTGTGGAACGAAATTCTCAATAAGTATGAGGAGACAACAACTACTTCTAGTCCATAACGAAAGAGAAGGCTTGGAAGGGCTTGGCTGCTTTGAAGAAGGAAGTTGTCAAGGCTGAAGAGGGCGAAGTCTTCGATGTGGAGTTGTCTGAAGACCTCTTACAGGCGAATCGGCGCTTGGCTGAGGAGAACAAGCAGTTTCTGCATAGCAATGGTGTTCGAGCCATAGATGTCATGGGTGCTATTGGGTCGGGTAAAACCAGCCTGATTGAAAAACTGGTTCAACTGTTGAAAAATCGTTACAGGATTGCTGTTTTCAAGGGTGACTTAACGACGACGATAGACGCCGAGTTGATTGCTCGGCATGGAGTAGAAACCGTAGCCATAAACACTGGGAAGGAGTGTCACTTAGACGCCAACTTGGTTAAGAAGGCGCTGCAGAAGCTCAGCTTGAAGAATATTGACCTCTTGTTTATTGAGAACGTTGGCAACCTAATTTGTCCAGCAGATTTTTCCTTAGGCTCTGAAAAGCGCGTTGTAGTTGTCAGCGTCACTGAAGGTCCGTATATGGTTGTGAAGCATCCTTTTATCTTTATTGAAGCCGATGTTGTTTCCATTAATAAAGTGGATTTAGCCGAGGCTATGGGTGTAGATGTCAAAAGATTAGAGAAGGACGTGAAGACGATTAATCCTAGAGCAATCGTTGTGGCTACTAACAGCCGAACTGGCGAAGGCGTAGGCGATGTTTCTAAGGCTCTTGGGTTCAGAACCATGGAGTTTGGTTAGGGCTTGCACGAGTTTTCCGTGACCTCTCAGATTGTGCAGCGCGTGTTAGCCGAGGCTGAGAAACGCAAGGCGAAGAAGGTGACTGAAGTGCACTTGGTTATTGGCAAGTTGACCTTTCTGGGTTTGGAACAAGTGCACTTTGCATATGAGGCTTTGACTAAGGGCACTATTATGGAAAGTTCAAAACTCGTTATTGAAGAGCAAGAGGGCGTTGTCAAGTGTAATCACTGTGGTTATGAGGGCGGTTTCAAATATGATGATGATCCATTGTATCATGTGCCTGTGCCCACGCTCAAATGCCCTAAATGTGGCAGCGTGGTTAATATTGCGGCTGGGAAAGAATGCACGATTAAGAGCATCAAACTTCTAGTAGCATAATTTGAATAACCAAGTCGATGACATGACCGTTACTGCCGCGCCAAGCCTTTAATCTTTCTTTTACGTTCTATGAGGCACGACAGTGACTTTTTGACACAAATATACCGCGCTGGCTCATACGTCTTTTCACTTATCCAGAATTCATTAAGACTATATGCCGACAGTTTCACACTGAACTTATAGGTGGACCAGTGCCTTTACCTGAACTGTCGTTCGAGCTGTCCATTGGAGAAGTCATTATCATATTGATTGTGATTGCGCTCATCCTACTTGTCATAACCATTGAGCGGACAGAAGCGACTTCCGCAAGGAAAAAAATGTATTATGCTCAACAATCATGGGCGACCAAGGAGTGTCCTGCGCGCTTCGGCTTTCTGCAGAAGCTCCCACGAGGAGGCACTATCCCCGAGGAATGTTACGTTTGTCCTCAACTAATTGAATGCTTGGGTTTCCAACGCACGCTTGGCATTTGAGTGTCAATTCCTGTTAATGCGTAATGCGCGTGCACTGTTTCAGAGTTCTTTTGTGTGAGTGTAGAAAGCGAGTGAGAAGAAGATGTACCCAGCGTGGAAAAGCAACTCGAGCGGATGCCCTTCGTAATAGATACCAGAAAGATTAGTGTAGCTCAGTAGTAGGTCTCCGAACACATTCATTAGGGCACCCGCGTTTAGCAGAAGCCATGCACCCTTAACCCTTCCCCTAAGCCGAGTCATAGTGAACAGCAGAAGACCGAGCATAGCTAGCGTAAACAAAAGAAGGTCAAAGAAAGGATACGTGATAGTAACTAACATCGTTGTCAGATTTACAGTGGATACTTTCCCATGCGCAAGCAACAGGATAGAAGGTATTATGCCTACGCTCGTGGGCAAAGTAACAGCTGTGGCAACGGCAACAATCTTGCTTGATATGACTGTGTGAAATATCTCGATGTAAACGAAGATGGCAAAGGACAAGGCACCGTAGCCTACAAGCCTGTAGACATCAGCAATTGATGGATAAGGATTACGCAAGTTCAAGACCAAAGTTAAAATGGCCCCGCTTAGTTCGCTCAAAAACCAAAATATCATTCCTATAGTGAAGCAAAGCCAGATCCTAGACAATGTACTCTTAAGGTTTTCCCAGTAATGGCGCAACGCTAAGCCTGAAGCCAGTAGAGACATGCTTGCCATAATGGGACGAAGAAAGTTGGAAAAATAAATCAGAAAGTCAGAGTGCGCCTTGAAAAAGTAGATTACCGTTACACACAAGGCGGAAAAGAACGCCAACAGATAAAGTACTTTCAATTTGAAATCAACGCGGCTAGTTGGCATTCAATCACCGTGGCTCTGTAGTTTCCCTTAGGGAAACTGAACTCCATCTGTTGAATGAACGTTTAATGTTTCTGAATACTGCATCATTATTTCAAGAATAGACCCAGGCTCCTGCCCAAGTCGTATGAACAGCACACTAAAATAGTGTTATGCGTTATTAAAGCATCAAAATGATGGTTGATATGGAACAGTTAGCTGGATTCAGAGACGCCAAACTTGCCGAACGCGTTGTGGAGCAGATTCGTAGGGTTGCGCCTTCTTATCCAATTAAGATTTGTCATGTTTGCGGCACTCATGAATGGACTATAAGTCACTATGGGTTGAGGGCGCTTTTGCCCGAGTCAGTTGATGTTATCGCTGGACCCGGTTGCCCAGTATGTATTATTCCTGCGGCTGAGGTTGACGAAGCCATTAAGTTGGCGTTGGAGAAGGGTGTTATTATTGCTACGTTTGGTGATTTGGTTCGTGTCCCTGCCTCTGAGTTGTCGCTTCAAGACGCTAGGGCGAGGGGTGGAGACGTTCGTGTAGTCTACAGCGTGATCGACGCTGTTAGGATGGCTGAGAAGGAGCCCAATCGTGATTTTGTGTTTTTTGCGATTGGTTTTGAGACAACTGCGCCTTCAACGGCTGTGGAGGTTTTGAAGAAGCCGCCTCGTAATCTGAGTTTTTTGGTTTCTCATCGTTTGATTCCGCCCGCCATGGAGTTGCTGCTGGGCGTTGGCGACTTGCACATTGACGGGTTTATCGCGCCTGGTCACGTTTCCACTATTATTGGGATGAAGCCCTACGAGGTTTTTCCAAAGGCTTATCATATGCCAACGGTTGTGGCTGGTTTCGAGCCATTAGATGTGTTGTTTGCGGTTTCGATGGTGCTGCAACAGATAAAGAATAACGAAGCAAAGTTAGAGAACGAGTACCGTCGAGTTGTGGCTTGGGAAGGCAACATCAAGGCACAAAAACTAATCACACAAGCTTTTGATGTTGAGGATGGTGGCTGGCGCGGTTTGGGCAAGGTTCCAGCCTCGACTCTAGCGCTGAAGAAAGAATACAGCGAGTATGATGCGCGTAGTAAATACGGCGTGAAGGTTGTTGGCGCCAGAGACCTGTTGCCTGGCTGTCTCTGTCATTTGGTTATGATTGGGAAGATTAAGCCGCCTGAATGCAGTCTCTATATGAAGGCGTGTACGCCTCAGACGCCGAGGGGAGCCTGCATGGTGAGCATGGAGGGCACCTGTCGAATCTGGTCAAGGCACACGCCGACGAAATAATGTGGATGCTGATGCTATGATGCTATAATGTGCCAGTTGTTGTCATCATTATCCTGCATTGCTGGGGCTGTGTGTGAACAGTAGTTGAACACGGAATTGCAGACTGTTTGAGCGCATGAGGAACGTGGCAAAATGCCATAACGCCATCATCCAACATTACTTGGGGTGCTGGAAAGACAATTTCAAAAGAAGAAGGAAACAATTCACTTATACCTTCTTCTTCATTGTCAGCATGAAGGCACATTTGCAGAACATGGGCAAAACACATTCGAGTTTAGCATATTCTTGGTATTGGGTCGCCTATTGGTGGTGTTAGTATTCTTTTTCCGCCTACCACTGTTTCTAATGCGACTTCCTTGAATTGATCTGTCGCCTCTCCTATTATCTGTGCGTTTTTTCCTTCCTTCGTATCTCTCAGCGTCTCTAACACTTCTTCTGCTTTCTCCTTAACTGCGCCCACTATGATTTTTCCTTCGTTTCCAACTTCCAAAGGGTCGATGCCCAGCATTTCGCAGGCTGAGCGCACGTCCTCTCGCATAGGTATCTTCTCCTCTACTACGAGTATGCCTACCCTTGACTTTTGGCTCCACTCGTTTAACGCGTTGGATAAGCCTCCTCTGGTTGGGTCTTTCATGGCTACGATTCCGCCTATTTCACTCGTTAGTCTTAGTATCACTTTGTTCAGCGGCGCCACATCCGACACAATTCTGCTCCCGAATCCGTAACCTTCTCTACTCGACAAAACAGCCAACCCATGGTCACCAATAGTACCAGACAAAATTATTTTGTCTCCAGAACGCAGATTCGAGTCAAGCAGCCAGCGACCTGTAAACTGCGGTCTAAACTTCCTTACTACGACTATGTTGCGTTCTAATGCTTGGTTTCGCTTGCCAATCCCAGAAGTGTTAATCACGCAACCTTCCAAGGCGCCTTTCTCCACAACCTTAGTGTCGCCAGTAATCACGTAAACGCCTGCCTCCTTGCAAGTTTCACCCATGCTGCGTACAATGCGCTCAAAATCTGCAATGGCTAAGCCCTCTTCCAAGACAAAGCCAGAAGTCAATGCTAATGGTTCTGCGCCTAAAACGGCTATATCATTGACCGTGCCGGTCACCGCCAGCCTTCCAATGTCGCCGCCTGGGAAGAACAAGGGCTTAACCGCATGGGAATCAGACTTCAAAACAACATCATCAATCACGGCTGCGTCGTCGAGGGCTTCAAGCGGAACCTCGGCGTTGCTGCCGCCCAAATACTTCAAAACATACCGCCTAATCAAATCGTTCGTTATAGCGCCGCCAGCACCATGCGCCATAGTAATCCTCTGTTCAGTCACAGCGCATCACTTCCAGAACAAACATGAAGAGGATGGGAAGCACTTAAGCCCTACTCTCAGGAGATATTAATTATCATTGATAGGAGAAAAATAACCCAAAAAGATTAAACTATATATGCGTGTTTACATTTGCTAATATCTTCACAACTCAAAATCCGGAAAAGTATAATCTAGAAAGGGAGACAGCCGCACCATGCCCATGAAAGAACTCAAAACCGACAACCAAAACACATTAACCATAGAACGCCTCCTACACGCCAAACACTACGCACTCACCCTGAACAAAAACCTATGCGTCGGATGCGAAATCTGCAGGGTGATATGTCCAAGAGACGCAATCGAAATCAAGAAACAACCAAAGCAGGAGGGGCAAAAAGCGCAGCGCCCAATCTTCGACGTCAACGCCCAAAAATGCAGCTACTGCGGCATGTGCGAGCCAATCTGCCCCTTCAACGCAATACAGGTCAAAGTCAACGAAGAACACATCGTTCCCGTCATTGAAAAAGAATCGTTTCCACAACTCATACACGAAATCGAAGTGGACACAACCAAATGCGATATAGATTGCGTCGAATGCGAAAAGGCGTGCCCACTCAACCTCATAAAAGTAACCCTACTCACACCAGAAGGAAAAGCAATCCCTCACAAAGAAGCAGAGTCCTACTCAAACAAGAACGATCTTAAGATTCAAGTTGATGTCAAGAAAGAGCAGAGCCCATGCTGCCGCCTGTGCGAAGTCAAATGCCCAGAAGGCGCCATACACGTGCGCAAGATATTCCACGGCTTACTCAACATCAACATTGAGAAATGCCCACCCAACTGCAAAGACTGCTTAGACACGTGTCCAATCCCAGGCGCCCTCTTCTTAGACGGCGACAGCAAGGTCCACCCAAACGAAACCTTCTGCGTCTTCTGCGGACAATGCAAAATCGTGTGTCCAGTCGAAGGCGCACTCACGATGGAACGCCGCTCAGTTCATCACACACCAATAAAGTCTGGCGCATGGAACAAAGCCATAGAAAAACTAACCTCAGTCAAAGAGTATTCAAAAGAGAGTCAGACAAAACGAGCCCTGAGAGTCCTGCAGTCAGCAGAAAAGAGAACAAGCCTAAAAGGTGAAGGATAAATGCCTGAGGAAAACCCAAGAGTTGGAGTCTTCGTCTGTCACTGCGGTCTCAACATAGCCGGCGTCGTCGATGTAAAAGCAGTTGTGGAATACGCCAAGACCCTGCCATACGTTTACTTTGCTGGAGACAACCGCTATTCCTGCGCTGATCCAGGGCAGGAACAGATTCGCAAGGCAATTAGAGAAAACAAGCTCAACCGCGTCGTAGTGGCGGCTTGTTCACCCCGTATGCATGAGCCGACTTTTCGTAAGTGTATCAACGATGAGGGCTTGAATCCGTACTACTTTGAAATGGCAAACATCCGTGAGTTTTCCTCATGGGCACATAGCAGTAGCCCAGAGGCAGCCACAGAGAAAGCTAGAGAAATCGTGAAAATGGCTGTGGCAAAAGCTGTTCTACTCAGACCCCTACAGGTCATTGAGGTGCCCGTCACCAACAAAGCCATGGTCGTTGGAGGCGGCATCGCAGGCATGAACGCCTCCCTAGACTTAGCCGACATGGGCTTCAAGGTTTACATGATTGAGAAAACCGAGAGCATCGGCGGACACATGGCACAGTTGGACAAGACTTTCCCAACACTCGACTGCAGCATCTGCATCGAAGGACCAAAGATGGTCGATGTTAACCGCCATCCTAATATCGAAATAATATCGAATGCCGATATTCTCCGCGTTGACGGTTATGTGGGCAACTTCAAGGTAAAAGTGCGTAAGAACCCACGCTACGTAATAGCCAAAAACTGCACAGGCTGCGGTGAGTGCCGAGACGTTTGTCCAGTTGAGTACCCCAACGAATGGGACATGAACATGGGAGTGCGCAAATCCATATCGGTGCCTTTTGACCAAGCTGTCCCGCTGGTTTACACAATCAACAAGGACTACTGCATTGAATGTTACAAGTGTGTTGACGCATGCGGCGCCCGACAAGCCATCAATTTTGATGAAAAACCTGAAGAGATTGAACTCGATGTTGGCGCAATTGTTCTCTCAACAGGGTTTGATATCTATTTGCCTACAGACGACCCCTTATACGGCTACGGCAAATACGACAACGTAATAACTGCATTAGAGTTTGAGAGGTTGATTCTCGCTGCTGGACCAACAGGCGGCAAAGTTATACGCGCTTCAGATGGTAAAAAACCGCACAGCGTCGTGTTTATTCAGTGTGTGGGTTCCCGTGACGTTAACAAGTACGAGTACTGTTCTGGCTTCTGCTGCATGTACGCCTTGAAGAATGCAATCTTGCTGAAGGAGAAGTACAAGGACGACGTGGAAGCTTACATCATGTACATCGACATGCGAACCCACTTCAAGGGTTACGAAGAGTTCTATCGAAGAGCCCGCGACTTGGGCATAAACTTCATCCGAGGCAAGGCGTCCCAGATTCTTGAAGATTCAAAAACAAAGAATCTAATCATCAGAGCTGAAGACATGACGATTGGTGAGCCAATCGAAGTCGAAAGCGAATTGGTTGTGCTGTGCACCGCTGCCATTCCAAAGAAGGGCTCAGACGAAGTGGCGAGAATATTCAGCATCTCAAGAGGAAGCGACGGATTCTTCATGGAAAGCCACCCCAAACTCAAACCGATTGACACACCTGTTGACGGAATATTCCTCGCAGGCGCCTGTCAAGGACCAAAAGACATCCCTTACAGCGTGGCTCAAGGAAGCGCTGCAGCATCGCGAGCAGCCACAATATTGTCTAAGCCGAAGTGGAAGATTGAACCCATCATCGCCGTTGTAGACCAGAAGATATGTCAGAACACAAAAGTGAAGTGCGGCATCTGCGAGAAAGTTTGCCCCTACGGAGCGGCTAAGGCGCCTGAAAAAGAACCAGCCATGGTTACACCAGCCATGTGCCACGGCTGCGGCACCTGTGTCGCCGAGTGCCCCACCGACGCCATAACTCAGATGCACTTCACAGACGCCCAAATAATAAATCAAATACGCGCCGCTTTAGAGGACAAGCCCGAAGAAAAGATTCTGGGCTTTCTCTGCAACTGGTGCAGCTACGCCGGCGCCGACTTGGCAGGCACGAGCCGTTTTGAGTATCCGCCCACTTTGAGAGCCATACGAGTGATGTGTTCGGGGCGAGTTGACCGAGACTTCGTCTTAGAGGCGCTGAGGCTAGGCGCTGGCATGGTACTAGTCGCCGCATGTCACCTACCCTACGACTGCCACTACATTTCGGGCAACGTCTGGATGACGAAGCGAATGACCGCTCTGAAAGGCATGCTGGAGAAACTGGGGATGAGTCCAGAGCGACTCCGAATAGACTACATTTCAGCCGCCGAGGGAGTCAAGTTCCAAGAAGTCAACAAGGAAATGACGGCGCAGTTACAGGCGCTTGGAAAGGAAAAGATACTGGCTGAAAACGCCAAACTGCGACCAACTATTGAGAAGATGCTCGCAAGAAAGAGAGCTGAGGCTCCAGCAGCAGTGACAGCTCCAGCTCAGAAATCTTGACAGGTGAAGAATAGAGCCTAAACATTTCACATAACTTCTAAAGCTAGTTTTTCACCTTCTCGATTGTAAGCAGCCGAGTTATCTTTTCCCTTATATGGAAAGGCTACAATAAGCATTATTTTGCCCATGGAATTGTTTTGGTCCTCAACTGACGGTTTTAGACTTCCAGATGGATGAGAATGGGCGGTTCCTATTATTGAAAAGTCAATTGGCAACATATGCGCTGGAAAGGCAGAGAAGCCCTTCCCGTAGGTTGCGAGCGGTGGGATAAGCACTTCAGAAACACTAATCATGTTTTGGCTTGCCCTACCTCGCAAGAGAAGAATTGTTTCCTTGGGATGAAGCTTCCTAGCGCCTTCCAGAATCATTCCGAACAGTTCTCTCTGAATAGTTACTTCGAGATTCATTGTTCAGTTCCCACTTTGACTTGGATGTTATTTCACAATAGTTTCATGTCTTAAAAAACGATTTAGGTTAGAACCCTCAAAACGTTTCAAGCGTAATGAGGCAGGTGCGTACAAAGTGAAAAAATGGAGACTGTTGAAACTCGATGTGAACGATGCCTTCACAAACATGGCTGTCGATGAAACCATAGTGACCGCGAGAATTGAAGGTTTAGTCCCAAACACGCTGCGGTTCTATGGTTGGAAACCATCGGCGGTTTCGATTGGGCGCTTTCAAAACGTACCCAACGAGGTTCAAGTGAAAAACTGTAAGCAACGCGGTGTGGATATTGTGAGGAGAATCACTGGCGGCGGAACAGTGTATCACGACAGTGAAGGCGAAATTACATACAGCGTCGTTGTGAAAGAGAGAGACTTCGGAACCACAGATGTGGTCTATGCCTACAACGCTATAAGCAACGGGCTTATAGAAGCGGCTAAAAGCCTCGGCGTCAAAGCTGACTTCAATCCAGGCGACCCGAAGAACTGTCCAAACATATCCATAAACCAAAAGAAAATCTCGGGCAGCGCCCAATTTCACAAGGGCGGCGTTCTCCTACAACACGGCACGTTTTTACTAGATGCTGACTTGGAAAAAATGTTCACCTTCCTGCGGGTTCCATGGGCAAAAACCATCAATGATGTAATCTGCGTTGCTCGAGAGAGAATAACATCAATCAGAAGAGAGCTAAACCACCCCGTGAGTGTTAAAGAGGCTTATGAAGCCTTGATTCAAGGATTCCAAAAAGCCCTAAAAATAGAACTCGAAGAAGAAGCCCTCACGCCTTACGAGCAGCAACTCGCCTCAACACTACGAGTAGAAAAATTCTTAACAGAAAGGTGGAATCTAAACGGCAAAACATGACCCGCTTCACGAAGAATCTATAATATCCGCTTCGAGATATGTTTGAAAAGTCCTTGTCACGTTGGCATTGATGAAGTTTCCAAGCAACTGCTGACTCTCGCTCCTGACCACGATTGGTTTGTATGCAAAGTTCCGTCCAATGAGGGAATTTGGCTGTTTTCCGCGTTCATCTACAAGAATGCGCCCTTTCCAATTCATCCAAGCCTTGTTCTTCTCCACTGAGATTTTCTTCGCCAGACTTGCCATTCGCTGGCTTCTTTCCTTAACCTCCAAAGAAGAAACCTTAGGCGTCATTTTTTCTGCAAGTGTTCTAGGTCTTGGAAAAAACTTCGAAACATTAACAACATCGGGTTTAACATCTTCTATCAGTCGGAGAGTCTGTTCAAAAGCCTCGACGCTTTCACCCGGAAAACCACAGATAACATCAGTGGCCACTGTGATGTTTGGGATAGCTTCTCTAAACGCTTCAACAATTCTCTTAAAATCATCAACCGAGTAATGGCGGTTCATGCGCTTCAACACTTCATTGGCACCGCTCTGCACTGGCAAGTGTACAAACTTGAAGACGTGCTCGTTCTGAAAAGCCTCAACCAATTCCGAAAGCATGTCCAGAACGATGTTGGGCGTCATCATGCCCACTCTGACCAAAAACTCTCTCTCAACGGCACAAACCTTCTCCAGAAGATCTACCAAGTTGGTGCTGATGTCTCTTCCATAAGAAGCCATGTCCTGCCCAGTCAACCAAACCTCTTTGGCGCCTGAAGCTAAATCCTGCTTAACTCGTTTAACAACCTCTTCTGGACTACGGCTGTGCAGACGACCACGCGCAAAGACAACGCAACAATAACTGCATGAACCTAAACAGCCGTATGCCACTGGGATAATGCTCACAACTGGGTTGACGGCAATTCGTGGCAAATCCAAAAGGGGCTTTGTTTCAACATTTCTACCCAACCACACAACCTTCTTATTGTTAATGACTTTCTGTACAGCCTCTGCTATGCTGGCGCCGCAACTTGGGCCAAGGACGCCCTCAAACTCAACCTCGGCTTTCAATCGCTTAAAATTGATTAGAGGTAGACAGCCAGTGACTATGAGCCGCTTGTCTTTCAAAGCTCGGGTCCTCTTCAAAACTTCAATCACACGGTTCTCAGTGGGTGTCTTCACCGCGCAGGTGTTGTAAATTAGAACGTCAGCTTCTCCTACCGTCTTAACCACATCAAAACCTGCGCTTAACAGACAGCCAACCATAAATTCGCCGTCAGCTAAATTGGAGGAGCAGCCAAAACTCTCGACGAAGACTCTGCAGCGCTCTAGCTTTCCACTCATGAGTTCTCAAGCCCACCGAGAACAAAGCAAACTCAACCTGGACACAACCTAAACGTTTAATCAACCAACGAAAACATAAGCATTCCCCAGACCGGTAAATAACACAAAAAAACAAGACCTTAGAGAAAGCTTTAAAAGAACAAGTCTTTGCATGTTTAAATCATATTTTAATCTTAATATACAGAGATATAACGTTTCAGTCCCAATCTGTTGCTTTTGCCTTATGGAGAGGCGTTGGAGGTGTTTGAGTGAAGCTGATCACGTTATATCTTCCAGAACCCTACATAAAAGCTTTGGACAGCTTGGTGGACGACCGCTTTTATCCAAATCGTGCTGAGGCTATTCGGGTGGCAGTTAGGGATCTTTTGAGCGCTGAGGTTTGGAGGAAAAACTCTAGTGGCTAGGACTCGGAAGGGAACCTCGCAGTCGAGGTTGCGCAAAACGGCTGGCGAGAGCTTGCTCAAGCCCAAGTGCCGCATAACGGTCTTGGGCATCGGTGGCGCCGGAAACAACACAATAAGCAAGCTGATTGAAAACGGTATCACAGGAGTCGAATGCGTAGCCATTAACACCGACCTACGGGATCTAAATTTCGTCAATGCATCCAGAAAGATTTTGATAGGTGAAAACGTAACTCGCGGCTTGAGCGCTGGCGGTAACCCTGAGATTGGAAGAGCGGCGATAGAAGAATCTAAAACCCACATTGAAAGTTTACTAGAAAATGTGGATGTGGCTTTCATTATTGTGGGTCTGGGTGGCGGTACAGGAACAGGAGCCGCCCCAATTGTTGCTGACATTGCACATCGAAAAGGCGCTGTTGTTGTAGGAGTTGTTACAACACCCCTTAGAACAGAGAAAATCTGGACTGAGCATGCGGTTAGGGCACTAAATGACATGCAAAGGACATGTGACACGGTTGTGGTAATTGACAACAACAAGCTCTTAGAGAGGGTTTCTCCGCTTCCAATGACTGAGGTATTCAAGCTGACGGATCAAGTATTGGCTAACATGATCAAGAACGTCGTGGAAACCCTTTTGTCGCCTAGTCTGATTAATTTGGATTTAGCTGACTTCAAAACAATCTTGAAGAAGGGTGGAGTAGCCGTTGTTGGAATGGGCGAATCGGGCGAACCAAACAGAGCTGAAGAGGCTGTTCGAAACGCGTTAAGAACCCCTCTCCTCGACGCTGACTATGTAAGTGCTAAGGGCGCACTAATCCATGTCTGCGGCGACTCCAACATGACAATCGATGAAGCCAACAGAGTTGGAGAAATCGTTACCGAAATGATAGGTGACAACGCATCGGTGAGATGGGGAGCTCGAGTAAACCCAAGCGTTGAGGGTGTTCTAAGGGTCACACTCGTCATGACAGGCGTGCCTCCACCAAACATTCTAAGCTGGTTAGAAAGCAAGATGTCAAAACTCTACGACATAGAATCATCATTTTCTGAGCCAGAAAAATCCTTGCCCATCGAATTAGGTTTGGATCAGATAGAAAACTTTGAGGCTTAGAGCCCTCAGAGTTTTCTCTTCAAAGATATTGTTCCTCTGTGAAGTCTACATGACCAAGAGATCGGTTTTCCAAAAGGAACAATCTTACCCTTTTTTACGGCTTCGATAATATCGTCTAGATTTGTATCGGCGTCAACCGTTGTATACGCACTTCCGATCTCCTGTGGATTATGGGCATCGCTACCAGCGGTTTGAGGTAGCCTCAGACGATTGGCGAGTCGACGGCTCAGATAGGTTGAGATAAAGAAGGGAAAAGCCGTGGCGTTTATGACTTCGATGCAGTCGATTCTTAAGGCGGATGGTATTTTGTGCCCCAGCCCAGTTTTGAGAACAACCGCCGGATGAGCTATAACTGCAATTCCACCTAATTGATGAATCTTTTCAACAGTCTCTGTGAGGTTCTGTTTGGGTGCTATTGGCCGCGTGACGTTTAAAGCCAAAACGTGTCCATGCTTAGATGTGACTTCAACGCCTGGAATGACCAAGAGATTCTTCTCTTCAGCAAGCCTAAGCGCTCCCAGCGTTGTGTCATGGTCGGTTACTGCAACTCCATCTAACCCTCGCTTTTTGGCATAGTATACTACTTCTCTTGGGGTTGTTATGGAATCGTAAGAATAGCACGTGTGTGTGTGCAAATCTATCTTCAATGGCAAACTTTGTTTCACTTATCTTATCTTGCTTCCAACCTTAACTGGGCGGTCTGGCAACAGGATAGACACCGTTTTTTCATCTTCGGCGGCGAGTATCATGACGTTGGACTCTATTCCGAACATACGCTTAGGCTGAAGATTGACTATGACCGCCACCTGCTTTCCCTCCAAGTCTTTTGGAGAATAATACTGAGCGATTCCAGCCACTGCCTGTCGGGTTTCGCCGCCGCCAACATCTATAAGCATCTTGATGAGGTTTCTAGATCCCACAACTGGTTCCGCCTTGGTTATCTTGCCCACGCGCAGGTCCATCTTAGAGAACTCTTCTAAAGCCACTATTTTTTCTGACATGTCGACGACTTCCTTCAGAGTTTACTTGTGGAAAAGGAGTATTGCCTTATTTATCTTATGCATAATCAAAGCAGAGCAGATGCCAGTTTGTGGAGTTTTTGCCTCTCTTTCTCAATCTCTTCATCTGGAACCTTTTGAAACAGAACTCTCGGCTGGTTGATTTCGTGTCCGCTTTCAATTTTGAGTTGCGAGGCTGAACCCCAGTCTTGTTTGTGAACAGAGCCTTCTAGGTTGAGTTGCTGCCAGAGTTTCTCAGCCGAAAAGGGCGCGTAAGGCTCGAGCAGAATAGCTAGGCTGCGCGCAGCGTTGACACATAAGTATAGCGTTGTCTTAGCCTTCTCCTTATCGATCCATGGTTGCTTTCTCTGAAAATACTGGTTGCAAAAGGCTGAAAACTCAACAATCTTTCTGAGTCCTCTAGTTAACTCGTTGCTCTCAATCTCTTTGCCAATGTCCTCTGCCACATTTTTGATTTTTTCTAAGAATTCTTTATCTAATGCATCGTAGCCTTGGGCTTGCGGCACTCTTACTTGGTATTTGGTCCAGATGAAGGTTAGGGTTCGATGAATAAAGTTGCCTACGTTGGCGATTAACTCGTTGTTTATTCTCTTTTGGAAGTCGATCCAGTCAAAGTTTACGTCGGTTTGGGCATACGGTGTTATGGAAGTCAAGTAATAGCGTAAGTAGTCAGCTGGAAACTTGTTCAAGAAGTCTCTGAGGCTGACGTACCATCCCCGGCTCTTGGAAAACTTCTGTTCTTCAAGGAGCAAATGACCTCTCGTAGGAATGAAGTCTGGAAGCTTGTATTCTTCTTCGCCCAATCGCATAGCTGGCAAAAACAAATAATGGTGATACACGATATCTTTTCCAATGTAGTGATAGATTTTTGATGTGTTCCACGCCTGTCTTCCATCTATTTCTTTTTCTTCGAAGTATTTTTTGGCTGTTGAAATATAGCACAGGTGGTTGTCGAACCAGCCGTAGAGCACTTTGCCCTTGGCTTCAGTTAAGGGGATTGGCACGCCCCAGCTTATGTCTCGTGTTACGTCCCAGTCTAGCAAGCCTTCTTTGATCCAGTTGAGCACATAGTTTCTCACCTCAGGCTGTAGATTTCTGTTTTCCTTTAGCCAGTTTCTGAGAGAGTCGGAGAACTGACTTAACTTGAAGAAATAGTGCTCGCTTTCTTTGCTCGTTGGTTTTGAGCCACATATGGCGCAGTGAGGGTTAAGGATCTGACTTGGTTGAAAGGTTCTGCCGCACTTTTCGCAGCTGTCTGAGTATTGGTCAATAGCGCCGCAGTATGGGCATGTGCCTTTGACGTATCGGTCTGGCAAGAATTTTTTGCATTTCGAGCAGTAGGGTTGCAATATGGTTTTTTTGAAGATGTAGCCCTTCTCGTACAGTGTTTTGAAGAAGTGCTGTGTCAGTGCAACGTTTTCTTTTGAGCTGGTTTTGTAGAAGATATCGAATGATATGCCAAAGTCAGAGAAGTCTTTTTGGTCGATTTTGTTCCAATATTCAACGTATTCCTCTGGGCTTTTGCCCGCTTTCTCAGCTTCGATTAATATTGGAGTGCCAAAGTCATCGGTGGCACCCACATGAAGAATGTCGTGTCCCTTGAGTCTACAAAATCTAACAAATATGTCGGCTGGGAGATACGTTGAGGTGACATGTCCTAGATGAATTTCGCCGTTGGCGTATATGAGGGCGGTTGTGACGATAATCTTGTCGAGCGCAGTGCACCTCCAATTCGCTTCCTAACATGTTCACCGCGCTTATACTTAAACACAACGGAGTCACTGTTCAGCTTTCAACAACGACAATGCTAATAAAGAGCGGTCAGACATGCAATAACTTCTCAAGGTCGAGAAGTGAAGAGTATAAATGGGTTCAAGAAAACGAATATGGATCGCCCGAGACTTTCTGAAATGCAGCGGATGCAGAAAATGCGAAATTGCATGCTCAATTTCCCATGAAAAAAGAATCTGGCCTGAAGCGTCTCGAGTCCGTGTGTTTATGCTTGTTCCTGGCGCAGAAGTGCCTCATCTCTGCGTGCAATGCGAAGACTACCCATGTGTCAAGTCTTGTTCAATGGATGCCTTGTCAGTAAGCAAGAAAACGGGGGCTGTTGTTGTAGATGAAGAAAAATGCACTGCCTGCGGCGCCTGCATCGAGGCTTGTCCTGGAAGGATCCCGCATCTTCATCCGGTTAAGAAGACCATTTTGATTTGCGACCTCTGCGATGGGCGACCTCAATGCGCCAAGGTTTGTCAGGAGGGAAACTGGGACGCTTTACAAACGGTGACCCGAAGCACATGGCAACTTTACAAGGTCCACGCACGCAAACCTGAGGAAATAACGCGTGAGTTAGTGAACGGCCTATACGGCGAAGCAGGGGAGGAATACATCTAAATGAGAGGGTACGCAGGAAAGTTTTTGGACATCGACCTCTCAAAAGAAAAGACAAGGGAAATCAGATTCGATGAAAATTTTCTGAGAAGCTACATTGGAGGACGAGGTCTAGTCGCCAAAATTCTCTGGGACAGGCTTGGTAAAATCTGGGAAAATGTTGATCCATTTGCACCTGAAAATGTACTTACAATTTTGACAGGCCCGCTAACGGGATTCTTCCCAGGTGCCAGAGTTTGCGTATCGGGCAAATCGCCTCAAAGCAATGGAATGGTCGGCTCAACTGTGGGTGGCGAGTTCGGAGTGGACCTAAAATGTGCAGGATACGACGGCATTATTATTACAGGCAAAGCCTCTCAACCGAGCTACATCACTATTTTCGAGAACCAAGTTTCAATCAAGGATGCCAGTCACGTCTGGGGAAAGGATGGAAAACAAACTCTCAAAATCATTACAGAAGAAGGAAGAAGAGAGCTAAGAGCAAACTTTCCCGAGTATGGTGAGCTTAAGGAGCCCTCAGCACTCTACATTGGACCAGCAGGTGAAAATCAAACCAGAATCGCAGCCGTGATGGCTAAGTGGACCCACGGCGCCGGCTACGGCGGATACGGGGGAGTAATGGGTTCCAAAAACCTGAAGGCAATTGTTGCCAAAGGCTTAGGACCTTTGCCAGAAGTCGAAGACATAGAAAGAGTAAGTGAGCTGATAAAAATCGCAGACAAAAAATGTTACAAAAGCGCATTGTTTCGAAGCTGGGGCACCGGCTCAGGGGGCTACAACTACGGCGCCAGAACCAGCTCTGAACCAGTGCGGAATTGGCAGGAAGAGTGGCACGATCAGAAGAGTTTTGCTGTGGACAAGTTTGAGCAGAGACTGTGGGTTAAAAGGTATTGGGCTGACTACGGATGTCCAACAACATGTCTCAAGATTGCTACACCAAAAACTGGCGAGTTCAAGGGTTCGATCACAGACAATCCAGACTATGAAATGCAAGCTTATCTTGGACCTAACTTGGGCATTTTCAAGCCCGAGGACGCTGTTTACCTAGCCTCTTTAGTCGACGATTTAGGCCTATGCGGAATACAAGTCGGAAACGCTCTAGGGTTCATAGCCGAGTTGTATCAACGGAAAATTGTGAACAAAGACGATTTGGACGGCGTCAAACCAGAATGGGGAAACACAAAAGCGTTTGCTGAACTAGCCAAAAAAACTGCTCGGCGTGAAGGAATCGGTGACATACTAGCCGAAGGGTCTTTCAGAGCTGCTCTCAAACTCGGAAAGAGAAAGGGCATGAACCTGAAGATTTATGCGGTTACTGAGAAGGGCATTGCAATAGGCGCACATGGTGTAAGAAGCGGCAAAGACTACACATCAAACATATCCTATGCATGCAACGTGCAGGCTGGCGACCACACGTCAATCGCTTCAACTCCAACAGAAAACGAAAACAGCGAGTTAAACACTGTATTAGACGATTCAGGCGTCTACTGCTCCTTCAACACGTTTTTTGTTGGCATAGACCTAATCTGGGGCTTTTTCGAAGCAGTCACAGGCTGGAAAACATTGCGCCAAGAATGGTACAAAACCAACGGATTGAGAATACTCAACCTGCAAAGAGCCATGCTGCTCTTGGGAGGACCCGACCTAAAATGGAAACCCAACGCAGACGACGAAAATCCAGCAAGATTCTATGAACCCTTGCCTTCAGGACCCCACAAGGGAAAGTCTGTAGACAAAAAATCGTTTGAAGAGTCGAAGCAAGAATACTACAAGGTGGTAGGCTGGGACAAAAACGGCTTGCCTGAACCAGAGACTCTCAGAAGACTGGGACTCGGGGACGTTGAAAACAGACTCACAGAGGCACAGATTATGTAATACTTACGTTTTGAATCTGAAAGTATCGCTTAGCTAGAAATCTTATCCGTTCTGCGTTGCGTCCGTTTTTGCCGATGGCTACACCCTTGTCTCTCGGGTTTACAGAAACAACTGCAATTGACTTGCCATCCGGACGTTCAGTGATGCGAATCTCGTTCACGCGTGCCGGTTTCAACGCGTTCTTAATAAACTGCGTTGGATTCCCCGAATGCTCGATAATCTCATGTTTCTTGCTTGTCATCCTCTCAAGTAATCGAATGTTTTTTCCGCCCTTGCCGATGGCGACTCCAATGTCCCCCTCTTTGATTATGAAGATGATGCGGCTTTGTTCGTCGTCGACAATACAGTCCCTTACGGTTGCACCCGTTATGCTCTCAAACAATGCTATGTAGCGCATCTCTTTGCTGGTCAAGCGAATACCGCTATTCATCCGTTTCCTCCGCTTCCTCAGCAGATTCTTTAGCCCTCTCGCTCAAATTAAGGATGTCGGAATCACCTGGTTCACGAATTGTCAGAGCAGAAACCATGAAGGGTTTACCACATACCATTCCTAAGTCTATGCTTGAACCCTTATAAATAACTACTGGGACATCCGAAAGATTAGCATAATACACTATATCGTCCATAACGGGTCTTAGGCAGTTGGACGCCACAAGGATGAGCTTAGCCCGACCCAGCTTGGCGCTTCTTACGGCGTTGTTGATTCCAAACAGCACCTTGCCAGTCTTGACTGTTGTAGCAATGGCCTTGTCCACGTCTATCATTGATTGCGTCCCTTCGCCAGCGTTGACATGTAAAGATCAACCAGACCGGTGCCAATTGGTATGGATTGCCCAACAATAACGTTTTCGGTTACACCCCTCAAGGGGTCGCTCTCACCTTTGATTGCGGCGTCAACTATGTTTGGCACAGTTATTTCAAACGCTGCCCTAGCGAGGACGCTGGATTTTTCACCGCTGATACCATGTCTTCCTATTTGGCGAACTTCACCAGTTGCTGTCATTATGTCTGCCACGAGCATGACATGGCGAATGTCCACATCTAAGCCTTGCTCTTCAAGAACACCCATGGCTTCCTTGATGATGACATTTCTAGCTGCCTCGATTCCCAAGGTCTTAGCAATCTCATGAATATGATTTGTGATTGTTCGAGTTGGATCTACACCGAAGACATCTAACGCCTTTGGTAAGTTTGACCCGTCAGTGCGGATGACCCATTCACCTTTCTCCTCGGTGACAAGCACTCTTCGAATGCCAGGTATACCTTTCACATGATGTGATGTAACTTTATCAAGCAGTTTGCGAGGCTCCACCTTCTTCGGTTTGAGATACAATTTTTCCTCTTTGGCTCTCAGTGTGCAGTTGGGTAAGCGCAGAACGTCTTGAAGTTCCTTGGGTGTTACGCCTCTGTCCTCCATCATGGTTCGGTCTAGTTGAATGACAACCTCTTCCGACTCAGGCGCCACATACATAGCCTTAGTTATGTCCTGCATAGTCGTTGAGATGATTTCACGCGCCACTTCAGTGGCTTTGTTTTTGCTGGCTCTATGCTCTTTGTCTAAATATATCGTCATTATAGGTGTGGAAGGCATTCTGCGTGCATCCACAATCTCAATGAGTCTAGGCAGACCCAGCGTAACGTTTTGCTCTCTTACACCTGCGTAGTGGAACGTTCTAAGCGTCATCTGAGTACCAGGCTCACCAATGGACTGAGCTGCAACTATTCCAACAGCCTCGCCTGGTTCCACGAGCGCCCGCTTATAGTTTTCTTGCGTTAGTTCAACTGCCTTGTCTACGCCTTTACGGGTAAACTCCTCTTTGCTCATTTCACTCTTCAATTCATCGACAAGTACTTGTGTGAGCCTGTCTTTTGTCTCGTCAACTTTTTCTTTGATATATTCTTTTGGCGCGGGTTTTCCCTTTTCAACCATGATTCTTATTTGCTCCGTCATTCTGGCTACGTTGACGGCTTTCCCGTGGTCGCTCTTGGCTGGATCCACACCGTCTTCGCCATATCTAAATTGAATAATGTCGCCAATTGAATTCCGTACGGTTCCATCGTACTCAATGCGCAGATGCTCAAGTGCGTTGATTAGGCGTCTCTGCATGTAGCCACTCTGCTGTGTTCGCACAGCGGTGTCGACCAAGCCTTCCCGTCCACCCATAGAATGGAAGAAAAACTCAACAGGGTCCAGACCCTCTCGGTAAGAAGCGTCAACAAAGCCTCGAGCTGTGGGCGACGGATCACCCCATTTGAAGTGGGGTAGAGTTCGCTCTAGATAGCCTCGCATGATTCGTTTTCCACGCACTGACTGCTGCCCGACAACAGCGGTCATCTGACCAATGTTGAGGCTTGAGCCTCTGGCGCCTGTCTTTGTCATTACCATGCCAGAATTTTCAGCGGCAAAAGCGCTTTCGGCTATTCTTCCAGCCTTGTCTCTGGCTTCAGCTAGTTCATTCATGACGTAGATTTCAAAGGAGTCGCCGAGAGTTTGACCAGGAAGCCTAGGCAAGGTTCTGTCCTTGTAATCCTTGATAAGCTTGTTTATGCGTTCTTCGGACTCATTTATAATTTGGCGGATTTTTCTCTGAGCTGGCGCGGGTAGCTCCATTTCATCGTAGGAGTATGTGAAGCCCCGCATTGTCATGAACATATTGAGCAGTCGACAAACATGATTTAGGAATGCTCGCCCCGCAGCCGAGCCATAGTCCTTTATTATTCTATGAAGAAGGGTCTCTGACTGTTCGGCGCCTATTGCTGCTCGGTCAATAACTCCAGTTTTTAGTATTCCGTCTTTGATGACAACGTAGGCATCATGTTCGCACTCTTCGCGCAAGCACTTTGGACAAGCAACACACGTGTTTGCCTTAAAAACGTAGTTGAGGTCTTTTGGAATAAAAAGACTGAAAATCTGTTTGCCAGTCCATTGTGGCTCGGGTTTCTTGACTTCTGGTTCTGGAATTGGTTCTTTATATCCTGCTGCGAGTGTGAGTTGGCACACTTCTTCTTTTGTCAGTAACGTAGACTTTCTGGTTAACAAGTAGGCAGCGGTTATGAAGTCTGTTTTCGCCCCGATTATGGGTCCACCGAATCGAGGTGAAAGAATCTGGTCTTGAACCTGCATTAATAGACGAGATTCAGTTTGCGCCTCTTCACTTTGGGGTATGTGGAGGTTCATTTCGTCTCCGTCGAAGTCGGCGTTGTAGGGAGGACATACTGTAAGGTGGAGACGGAATGTTTTATGTGGAAGCACCTTTACATAATGCGCCATTATTGACATGCGGTGCAACGATGGTTGTCGGTTGAAAATGGCTATATCTCCGTCTCTAAGATGACGCTCCACAATGAACATCGACTCAATGGCCTCAGCGATTTTTTGTCTGTCAGTAACAAACTCTAAGCGAATGCGTTTGCCATCGGGTCGCACAATGTAGAGGGCACCAGGATATTTCTCCGGTCCGTTAATCACAAGTTTGCGCATTTCTTCTATGTTCCACGATGTGACCTTTTCAGGCATGGAAAGCCGCATGGCGACATCTATGGGAACTCCAACCTCACTTATGTCAAGATTTGGGTCTGGAGAAATCACAGTGCGTGCGGAAAAGTCGACTCGCTTGCCAGAGAGGTTGCTTCGGAACCTACCCTCTTTTCCTTTAAGTCGTTGTGAGAGGGTTTTCAGGGCTCTTCCTGAACGATGCCTAGCAGGTGGAATTCCAGAGGCTTCGTTGTTGAAGTATGTGGTTACGTGGTACTGGAGCAGTTCTGAGAGGTCTTGGATAATAAGCGTTGGAGCCCCTGCTTCTATATTCTCTTTTAGCCGTTGATTAATGCGGATGATGTCCACGAGTTTGTGGGTCAAATCATCCTCTGAGCGAATCCCTGATTCCAAGGTTATTGAGGGTCTCACGTAGACTGGCGGAACTGGTAGTACCTGCAGAATCATCCATTCTGGACGCGCGCTCCTTGGGTTGAAACCAAACAATTCAAGGTCTTCGTTGGGGATGCGTTCAAGTCGTTCTCGAATCATGCTAGGGGTTAGCCTCTGTGCGCCCTCTTCAGAAATCTCGTGGAGAGTCGTTGGTTTAGTGAATTCTATTTTGTATTGAGGTGCCCCACAGTGTGGGCACTCTTTACCCTTTGCCTCTTGAAGAACTCTCTTGTAGAGGTCATCTGGTACCGCACCCAACAACTTGTGAGTGCGTTCAATTTTCATCCTTAACCGTGCAATGCGAGATTCAGATAGCAATATGCGCCCACAGTTTCGACACGAGGCATTCAATAGGTCATAAATTATTTTGGTGAACTCCACGTGAATGATGGGCACGGCGAGTTCGATGTGTCCAAAATGTCCTGGGCATCTTATAGCTGTGTTGCCGCAGGTTTTGCATCTCTGTCTGGGTTCGAGCGTGCCAAGGCGTCCGTCCATAAGCCCCGATGTGATCGGAGCTCCGTCTTCATCATAGGTATCGGCTGTCTGTATCTCTGCAACTGAAAGCCTGCGGATGTCTTGTGGCGAAAGAACTCCGAAGTAAAGTTGGTCAACGACCTTGTGAACCGTCTCCTCTGCGACTGCCATGGTTTATGCCCTCTCCTTCAATTTCAACTTTGGAGCAACATTAAGGCTCATTAATTCTTGCAAAAGCAACTTGAAGGCGTAAGAAACAACGACAGGCGAAATCTGAGCCTTGTCCTCGCATACCCTACATATGTACTTGCGCTGTTTGATGTCGTAGAAGGCGATGAAGCCGCAGTTTTCACACACGTAGAGAAGATATTTGTCTGATTCTTCTAACAGCCGGTCTCGCAGAAGCATGGCTGCACCGTGACCTATTAAACAATCTCTTTCCATTTCGCCGAACCTTAGGCCGCCGCCTCTGGCTCTGCCCTCAGTTGGTTGCCTTGTCAGCATCTGCACTTGTCCTCTGGCTCTAGCGTGAATCTTGTCTGCAACCATGTGGTGGAGTTTTTGATAGTAAACCACTCCCATGAAGATGTCGACAGAGAAACGTTCACCCGTGATGCCATTGTAGAGAATATCTCGTCCTGTGTGACTGAAGCCCAAGTCCTTAAGCATCTGTTTGAGTTCATCTGGTTTTTCATTAATAAAGGGAGTACCATCGACTGGTCTGCCTCTGGCTGCACCCACTTTTCCCGCTATGGATTCGAGGAATTGTCCAATTGTCATGCGTGAGGGCATTGCATGCGGGTTAATTATGATATCGGGAACGACACCGTCTGGACTGAATGGCATGTCCTCTTGTGGAATAATCATTCCGATGACGCCCTTCTGTCCGTGTCTTGAGGCAAACTTGTCACCCAGCTCAGGGATACGCTGGTCTCGAACCCGCACTTTTACAAGTTTGCTTCCCTCGCCAGTTTCTGTTATGAAAATCTGGTCTACCACACCTGTTTCGGCTGGTCGCATGTCAATCGAGGTATCGCGCATGGTGGGTCCTTTGACTTCGAACTCCTTGTATTCCTCTAGGAATCGAGGCGGGCTTGTGCGTCCGATGAGCACATCGCCGCCAGCTACGTCGGATTCAAGGCCGACTATGCCGTCTGGCTCTAGCAGTCGATAATATTGTTCGCCTCTGTAACCCCTTATGCCTGGTTCGGGTATAATGAACTTGTCTTTTAATCCACCTAAATATTGACGACACTCGGTCTCGTAGATTCGATAGAAAGTGGAGCGTCCGAGGCCTCTTTCAATTGAAGCCTTGTTGAATATGAGGGCGTCTTCCATGTTGTAGCCTTGAAATGACGCAACCGCAACAATGCAATTTTGCCCTGATGGATGAAGGTCATAGCCAATTATGTCCATTGGACGTGTGTCAACCATTGGCTTCTGCGGATAATGCAGAATGTGAGAGCGTGAGTCAACGCGCATCAGGAAATTGGTTGAATGTATTCCTAAGGCTTGTTTAGCCATAGCCGCCTCGTATGAGTTGCGTGGAGACTGGTTGTGCTCAGCGTATGGAATGAGGGAAGCACATATGCCCAAGAGTGTGTAGGTAGTGATTTCAACATGGGTATGCTCATGCCTAACTTCGTCGTAATTCAACGCGATGTAGAGGTTCTCTTCTTCTTCAGCGTCAATGTATTCGATTATACTGTTTTTGACTAGGTCTTCCCAACTCCATTCGCCAGCGCGGATTCTTTCGATGTGTTCGGATGTTAGTCTTGGAACACCGTTTTCAACTATTATCAGTGGGCGGTGTACTCTACCTTCGTCGCAGTTAATGTATATTTCGTCTTTTTCTACTCCAAATTCTTTGGTGAAGTGTGCCACATTTATTTCGGTTGAGATTTCTCTCATGCGTCGTTTCATTCTTATTTCAGCCGTCAGCTCCTCAGGTGTGAGGCTGTAGCCCACAAGGTTGCCGTCAACGAAGACCTTGGCGCCTGAAACCTGTATGGAGTCGTTAACATCTTGGAGTGGGATAACTCCCATTCTGTAGAGATAGCTCTTTGCTTTTTCAGGATTTACACTCACAGATATGCATGAGCCAAGAGCGAGGTTCTTGACCAATCCACAGTTTGACCCTTCTGGCGTTTCGTTTGGACATAGTCTGCCCCAATGGGTGGGGTGAAGGTCTCGAGCCTCAAAGTTTGGTTGACTTCGGCTCAGCGGCGACTGCAATCGTCTCAGATGACTCAAGGTAGAAGTATGATTTGTTCGGTCTAGTAGTTGTGTGATTCCTACGCGTCCGCGTCCCCAGTTACCCGTGGCTAGAGCGTGCTGTAGCCTCTCGGTTATTATGCCAGGTCTTACGGCAATGGAAACTGTGAGCATCTGCCTTTTTATGCCCATTCGTTCAAGCTGATACTTGATGTCGCGGGCTAGGTTTCGGAAGGCAATCCGAAACAGGTCGGCGAGCAATGGTCCTGCCAGTTTCAATCGTTTGTTTTTGAAGTGGTCTTTGTCGTCTGGTTTGCGTTTGCCGAGTTTGAGCTCTATGACGCGGTACGCCATCTCACCTAGAAACAGCGCCTTGTCTTTTCGTTTGTCTGGGGTTCGTCCGATGTGGGGCAGAAAGTTGCGGTCAAGTATGCTCTCGGCTTTTTGACGTCGGTATTCTTCAATCTGTCCGTGAGCCACGCGGCTTCCAATATACAGGATTGCCTCAGGGACTGTGTCGATGCCAAGTGCCTTTTCAAAGGATGGTTCAATCTCGCTCTGTATGATTTTTTCGGGTGAAACAGCCTCTGCGATTTCTTTATCAGACTTTAGTCCTAATGCTCGCATAACGATTACAATTGGTATTTCTGTGGGGACGCCTGGCATTGATACATAGATGCCGCCGTCTGATTTTAGGCGCAGTTCGATGCGTGCTCGGAAGCCGACGGTTGTGGAGAAGATTTTGGCTTGATAAACCGGCGTTGCGCCGCGGGTGTCGATGTCGACTAAAATTCGGTTTGGCGCTAGGTCTTCGAGGGCTACTATGACTCTCTCAGACCCGTTGATGATGAAGTAGCCGCCTGTGTCGTTTGGGTCTTCGCCGTGTGCAATCAGCTCTTCGTATAGGAGTTGTGACAGGACGCAGAGTTTTGATTTTAGCATGACGGGTAGGTTGCCGATCAGGACTAGTTCGGTTTCCTGTTCTCTTCCATCAACTATGGGTGTCATTTCTAGCGAGAGTGGGGCTGCGTAGGATAGGTTGCGGAATCTGGCTTCTAGGGGGTAGATTTCGTGTTTTGTGCCGTCGACTTCGGTTATGTAGGGTCCGCTTATCTTAGACTGTGGGTCGATGATCCATATCTGTCCCAGTTTAATCTTGTATGGTTGTTCGGGCACTTCGATGTCGATTTCGCCGACTTCGTTGATTACTTCCTGCAAGCCTTTCTCGATGAATTCGTTGTATGAGTCCAAGTGTTGCCTGACTAGACCTTTCTCTCTGAAGAAGGCTTTCTGCAGCATGTGAAGATCGTCTTGCGATAACGAGGCTTCCAACTTATTTTGTCCTCCTTAAACTCTCATTTACAAAAACATCTAAATGGAAACTGATGAGGGGGGATTCTTCCAAACTAGGAGGTTCCTCCAACGGGCCGGTGTCACCGACCCGAAAAATCGGGTCTCCAAGCATCTATTTCCCATTTACATGGGTGCGCTCAAACGTAAACATCACATCCAACTAATAAACTTTACTTAAGTAGATTTCACTTTACTTTGTATGCAGGAGCCTTATTCCTTTTCCTATTTACTCATTTTGTTTCAGTCGAAAGGTGATACAAACCTCATTGTGTGTAAGGATCAACAAATAACAGGTATGAAAATTATTGATGCCTATCTTTTGGCATAGTGTTGGCAACTGCAGGGGCGTTCGGAATGTATCAACTCTTCAATTTCATAGGTAATCAACAAATAATTAAGAGTTACGAGGACCAAGGAAACTTAACCTATAGGAAAATTAACTCTGATTTGTTTACGGCTGGTGGTGATTTAGAAAGATCTCTCGGGTATCCTGATAATAAGACTGAAGCATAGTTTATACGGTTAAAGGCTTTACAAAGATATCATTGCGGAAGTATAAAGATAAAAATAAAAGGAACACTGAGACTATATTATTGGTACTATACAGCTGGCTGGATGGTGCTTTATCAATTACCAATAGAAATTGAGACAACATTCATACTTCCAATGTTTGCCAGAGATTAAGGAGGAAGGAATTTGTTTGGGGGAGAATTTGCTATATTATTAGGGAGAAGAAGACGGCTGGAAAGAAAATTTAAGGAGGCTGGTGCGATATCAGAAGAAAAGGCACTGGAACTCGAAAAGCTGAAACTAAATGGAATAGAACTTAACATACTCAAGCACCTTACGGAGAAAGGAATAATTAGGAAAACTTCTGACGGGCGATATTACTGGAGCCACAAGTAAGAAGAAAATGCTAGGAAGGGAGAATAACATCGATATTTCGTTGTATGAGTCCAAGTGTTGCTTGACCAAGCCTATACGTACCAAACCATAGCGACTCAGAATACAGATGCAACGTAACAACGACCACATGGTGTTCCATGAAGGATGACTATTTTCTGGTAGGATACGCTGATGACTTCATAGATGACGTTCACGTTGACGGCTTGGTTTGGCAGGATTGGATGTGGGACATGGGTGAGTATGGAGCAATCTACGCTTGGGGCGACGGGTTCCGCTACCCAATGGGCAATCTCGCAAATAACACTGGCTTGAACCCCTATCAAATAACCTTCACATTCGGAGAAATATGGTGGACTGGGCTACTAGACTTCCAATATATATCATGGACAAACCAAAGAGACAGACTCGGATCGCCAAGATTCCGTGCTTCTGCCAGCATTACGGGCTTGGGAAGTCATGTTACACTTAACGAGGGAAAGATTTATGGTAGTTCGCGATGGGATTCCCCAACTGACCCAGAAAATAGCGAGAGGACATATGAAATCAGAACTACATATAATGTCAGTTACAATGACGGAACGACATGGTTTAATGCATGCCTAGAAGTTGGCGTTGGAAATTGGTGGGCAGAATGGGGACTAACAGGAGGAACCCATGATGACATAGGAATACCATTAAATCTTACACTAGTAAACTTCGACAGCAATCTACCAACTGGTTGGCTCCCTCCAGATCATATATGCTGGTGGGAAGTACGCTTGAAGGACTACACAGTAGATGCATACAGTTGTCCAAACTTGAATATCACTGGCATGGAATGCGACACAGGAGACAGTAAAGGCAAAATAGCCCCTGAGTACACTATTGCAATGGATTTCGGCGGAGAAATAATATTAACTATTGCTGGAATTGCCTTTGGTGTTCCTAGAGGGCAAACAATCGGATTAATTGGTTCTCTTGTTGGGGTTGGCATGATAGGAGGAGCCGCAGTTATTAATTATGTGCAAGGGCAGGAAGTATCAAGATATGCTACTCCAGTCCCCGAGGACCATCATTGGCAACTTCAATCAACCAGAGATTTAAAAGTTAATCCTCCGGCAGAACTAACACCTGAGTGCAAAAGTGTAAGTGATATAATTTTCTTAGGACTAGACCCGACTGCTGGAAAACACTGTGGATTGACAAAGATTGTCTTAAAGGGCACTTTGCAAGCCAGCTACGTCTACTACCATTGTAAAAGCGGCCTCATATTCTACATTGACTATCCAATAGGAAACATAGAAATAACCCTTTGCATACCATGGTTCCTATGGCCATGAATTTCATGTTTTCAGGAGGTCTAGGTGGTGGCAGTTTTAGCTGGAGTAGGTGTTGGCCATATATTAACTAGAAATAAAATAAAAAAACTCGGAGCTACATCTGAAGAAACGGCCAAGAAACCTGAAGAACTGGGCATCGAAGAATGGTTGCTTAAAAGATTAACTCAGAGTAAGGGCTTGGATGTAAAACGGACATCAGATGGGCGATATTATGTGGAATGCAAAGACGGAAAACACTGTTAGATAAGGTTTCAGTAGACCTCAATGGATATCCTTATCTTCCCTTCTTCTATGTAAACCCTGAGTACGAATACGGAACGTGGTTGCCTGTTGACGTAGATCTTCAGATTGTATTTCCAGTCTTTGTAATAGACTAAGAGGTTCCATAGTATGGTTGAAGCGGTAGTTGCAATCATGGTAAAGAAAAAGAAAATCATAGAGAAACTTGAGAAAGCTGGAGCATTTTCGCCTGACACTGCAGTAACAGCAGAGAAAGCTGGCGTTTATGAAGGCCACATTCTTAAAGATCTAATCAAACAAGAGAAAATAAAAAGGACCGAAGATGGTCGCTATTACGTCACGCGCAAAGATGAAAAGCACTGCTAAATTGATGAAGAGCTTTTAGCTCTGAGTATTTTCCGCTTTTCCACATTCACGGTTTTCGAGGAATGGAATTTGGGGAGGTTCTAAGGCAACCTCCTGAAGGTTTGAGGGAAAAAATGGGGGAGGGTTTACGTGGTCGGGGTTGCTGGTGTTTCAGGTGTTGTTGGAGTTGGAGTTGCTGGTTGAGTTGGTTGGGTTTTTGGCGCGCGTCTTTTTAGGACGTACACCGCTCCGACGACTACTGCAGCGATTATGCCGCCAACTAGTATGATTCCGAACAGCTTTGGCAGTTCGGTTGCGGGTCCAGTTGTTGCTATGTATGCGGTGTAGGTTGGGTCGTGTGTGACTTTGAACCCACTGTATTTTGGATAGGATATGAGGTAGAAGCAGTCGGCGTATGTCATGTTCAGCATGTGGTCTTTGGCTTTTTGATACAAGGGCTGGTCGATGTGCTTCACTATTATTGGCACGTACTTTAGCAGGGCTACGTGTATGCTGAAGAGCGGGTTCTTTGCGTATCCAAGTCTGGGTGCAGTTCTGGTGGTTGCATTGTAGGTGCTTTCGGTTGAGGTTGTGTAGTTGTAGAGTTTGTATTGCTGTTTTGTTCCGAAGTCTGTCTCGAAGATTTTTTCGTTGCTTGCTTCGGTTGTTATTGCTCCGTTGCTAACGTCGATTTCGGCGTCGGTGACGTTTTGATTGTTAAACGTGCTCTTTGTTGTGTGGTCGAGGACTAGCGAATTCTGGAACAAGACCATGCTCATCTTGATGTGCTGCCTCTCAAGAAATTGATAGATAGTGGGTCCATTAGGGATAGGGGTTCCGTTTAAGTAGTATGCGCCTGTGCTGTTGAGATGTGTGACAACAGGAAGAAGAGGCAGGGGATATAAGGGCCAGTAGATCAGCCATAGGTTGGTCATTCTTCCGATGACGTAGTTTGCTGTCAACTCAGCCTTGTGATTTGCTGGGTTCAGCTTCAACTTGTACGTGAAGGTCAGCTCTTCATAAGTTGTTATGGCAATGGGTGTTAGTAGGTCGCATCGTGGGTTAAGTGGATCTGTATACATTCTCCACCAGACGGCAGTGAGGTTAGTGTACCGCATGCCCCATTCCCATGTTAGTCCGTTATCTGACGATCCCAATGGTATAGTGGTGACCTTACTGCTTAACGATGGTTTTGCGTTGTTTCCGTAGATGCTGGTGAGATCGAACCCTAATGAAAAGGACGCGTAGAGATTGTCGTTGATGTCTGGTGAATCCGCATGCTTGGAGTTGGCGGTGTCGTTGAAGGCTAGTAGCATGATGAAAGATGAACTCGTGAGCACGTCTTTGCCTCCAGGGGTCTTATAATGCTCCAAGAAGCTCTGCACCGGAATTGTAAGTGCTCCCTGCCCTGCTGTAATGTTGATTAAGCCGCTGTAGAAGAGTTGAAAACCATTAACGTTGATGTAGACCAAGTATAGGTTGGCGTGCCAGTCTGCTGGCGGCGGGGTTTTATTGTATGCCGTAGCGTATGTGCGTACAAAGTTGAAGAAATCCACGGTTTTGTAGAAGCTTTGAAGTTTAAAATCGTCTGCTGACAGAGTGTCTGTGGCGGAGGTTGGTGTTATGAGTAGAGTCGAAGCAAACATCAGAAGCAGAATTGTTCCAATCATCGATTCTTTTCGCATGGTTTAACATCTCAGAGGACGGGTTGCCGTAACTTCACTAATAAACTTATGAACTCAGAATTCATATCACCAATCAAAGATGCATGGTTCGCCTGTTTCCGATAAGCTATTAAATCAATGTTAAAGAAAATGGCATGTAGAGGAGGCTCCGTGTTGCTTGAGGCTTTGTTCTTGTCGCTTTTTTCAGCTAGCTGGTTGATTACGCTCCAAGATATTGCGCCGATAATTGGATTTACAATAATAGTCATCATAGTGATCCTGATCCTCATATTGCTTGTGAAGTGGTATCAGTATTGGGTGAAAAAGGGCTTTGAGGAACACGAGAGGGAGCATGGCACAACACGCTAGAAGAGTATATTGCAGGGCATTCTGCGACTAGAGGATGTTTTCGATCGCGTTAACCGTCCTATCTAGACCCTTAAACCTGCTTGAATACTCGCTTATCTTAGTCACGTTGTTTTTGTACGATTCTATTTTCTCTTCTATTTCAAGGATGGCTGACTTCAGCTGGGTTTCGTTTTCCACGGATAAGGAGCATTTTAGTTCTTGCAGTTTTCTGGCGTTTGCCATTTGTTCTGGTTGTGTTGGGATGCAGACGCTTGGTTTTCTGTGTTTTATCGCTTCGAAGCATGTTCCGTGGGCGCCGCTGAATATGACCAGTTTGGCTTCTTTCATGCATTTGTTTCGTTCTTTAGCGTTTAGCCATCCATATACTTTGCAGTTTCCTATTTTCTGCACTTGCCTGTCGCCGGGTTCGCCTAAGCTGACGATGCTCTTGGTTCTTAGGCCTGTCAGGGTTGGAACTATCATTCTTGCCAGTTTTGCTCTCGTTCCAAAAGGTCCGCTTATCGGTGCGAATATGTGTTTTTCACTTCCCCTTTCGTGGGTCATGTCTATAAAGCTGCCTGTAAGCTCAACCTTGTCTTTGATTTGCATTTGGTCTATGTCGCCTAAGTTGTATTCGCAGACTGTGTAGGGCTCTGGGTTGTCAGGCACGATTATCTTTGTAGATTTTTTCACGTAGCGTTCAGTGAATCGTTCTCCTGGGGCGAACAGGGGAGAGAAGCGGTAGCTGGGTCGAATAACGTTGGTTACGAAAACTGATGGGATTCTCCATCTGTATGCGAGTCGTAGGGCGTGCATGTCGCCGTCTGAAACAATTAGGTCTGGTTTGATTTTTCGAACGTATTGTCTTAGGTCGTAGTATCGGTAGACTGTTTCTAGTCCGCTTGGGTTCTTTATCCTGAGTCTATTGTTTTCGTGGTTGAAGTAGGGAAGTGGGATCAGAATGTTCAGAACCGACGCTGAGGCGATGACTCCGTGGGCGTTTTCATACCAAGCCACGGGCGTGCAGTGGTAAACGTGTTCGAACTCTTTTTTTAATAGTTTGTATGCTGTTCCTCCTGAGAAGAAGAAGAGTTGGTGTCCTCTTTCTCTGAGCTTTTTGCCCAGTGGTATTAGGCGGGTTACGTGTCCCAGTCCCAGCTCAGTGCAGCTGAGGAACAGTTTCATGGCAATTTAGAAGAGTGAATGCCGTTTATTTTAATTGCCCTCAGAACATTGGATGTGCTGTGTCAAATGGCACTTAGAAGAAACCCAAAAGCTTCATAATGATTACAACAGTGGCGACGGCTGCAACGCTGCCGATCATGATTATCATTTTTCTGGACAGGGCGAAGCCAGATGCTTCGGCGGATTCTTCGAACTGGTATCCTTTGATTTCTCCTGTTGCCAAGTCAACCTGCACTGTGGCTGTTCGTTTTTGAACCTGCAGTTCGACGAGGTATTTTTCGCCTTCCAGTGAGACTTTTTTGGGGCGGAGCGTGGCTCGTTTGTATCCTAAGCGGTTTAGGAAGCCTTGTGCTAGCCATGTTACTCGTTCGGCGTCTAGTCGCCTTCTCACTGCCTCCAATTCAGAAGACATGCCTAATCGAATACGACTGTGGGTTTGGTGAGTTCTAGATGTTATGAACTTATAAACACGATTTGAAATCCTAACGGGTGTTGGTGGTCGGAGATAGGTTCAAATCCTTGTATGACGTATGACATTTTTCAAGTGATATTCAATGAGCAGAGTTGCCATCATGAAGGGAACAAAACCCATTGAAACGACTGTTAAGGCTCTTGAATTATTAGCGTCTGATGTGGACAGCGCGCTCGTTTGGAAGAAACCTGTTTTAATCAAGCCCAACTACCTGAATTCGAGGCATCCCTCAACTGGGATTACAACCGACAGTCGAGTTATAGAGGGGGTTGTCAAGTTTTTGAAAGAGCGTAAGATAGAGGATATTGCTATTGGCGAGGGCAGCGGATTCGCTGACACCTTTGAAGCGTTTAAAGTTGCGGGCGTAGATGCGGTAGCCCAACGATGGGATGTGAGGCTGGTTGACCTTAACAAGGATGAGTTTGTGGAGGTTAGCCCGCCTGATCCGTTGTCGCTTAGGAGGGTTATGGTTGCGAAGACCGCTTTAGAAAGCACCATCGTTAGTGTTCCGAAGCTCAAGCCTCATAGGCAGGCTGGTGTCACGTTGAGTTTGAAGAACATGATGGGTGCATTAGCCAGTAAGGGCACGATGCACATGGGAAGCCTGAGCAGAAACATCGTGGATCTGGCTTCTGTTCTGAAGCCTAGCTTATCGGTTGTTGACGGAATAATTGCTGGCGAGGGACATGAGAGCAGCGGAAAACCCGTGGAGATGAACATGGTCATCGCGGGGGCAGACCCTGTTGCGGTTGACGCCGTTGGCGCCCAGTGATGGACATAGAGCCAAGTGAAGTTAAACACTTGGTTTTAGCAGAGAAGAAGGGACTGGGAACAAGCAACCTAGAGAAAATAACCATACTTGGGGAGCCAATTGAAAAAGTGAAAAGAAGGTTCAACAGGTCCCTAACATCAAAACTGCTCGTTCACTTGGGTTAGTGTTCTATTTTCTTCAGGAATTTCTCTGCCTTAGCTCTGGTGGCATTTCGTGGATTATCCAGCTGTCGCTTTACAAATGAAATGACTTCGTTTTTATCCTTGATTTTTTCGAAGTAGGCTTGGAAGGCGTTTATTGTCTTGCCTATGAGGATGTTTCTGCACTCTTCCGTGGGAAGAGGGATTTTTTCCACTTTCAAAAGCTGTTCCGTGATTTCGTCTTGTAACTCTGGTTTGTGCAATGCTATTTTTCCTGAGTTGTCAACGATGTGTCCTGCGGTGATTAGGCTTCCGCAGTTGAGGTTTAGGTAGAATTTCTTGAACACTTTGTTGAACTCGTTACGAGAATCTACCGCCGTCAAGTTCGCGATTATGTCCATTGTGTTCCACTTGACAATGTTGTTCTCGCTGTCGAGGAGGTTCACAAAAAATTCCATTTTGGGGTACAGCATCTGAGGGTTTCTTTCGCTTATGATCCTCAAGACCTTGACGGATCTGAATTTTATCTCGGGGTTTGTCGAGTAGACTACAACTCACTTACATGGAAGTGGCGCCCCGCCGGGATTTGAACCCGTCCGCTTACACATGATGTTTTGCTGCATATGGGAGAAACCATAGAAAAAGTGAAGCGAAAATTTCAGATCTCTTTCCTCAAAGGTTCTCGTATATTTTGGATAGACCTCTAGCTAGTCATCTTTCTCCTTTAATCCAACCCTTGATTCCGAGTTCCTTAACTGTTACGAGAACGGGTTCGGGTTCATGTGATTTGTATTTTCCGTTTTCGTCAAGATACAACACTTTGGGTTTTAACGGGAATGTGCCTTGGACTTTTGGTTTGAGAACGAGTCGAATCTCCTCGGTCTTTAAGGGGTCGAGTCGTTTTCCCTTCATGTTGAGGAAGTTGTCTTCTACTCGGTAGATTTCGGGCTTCTCTGTCAGCTCAAAACCTTCGGGAACAACTTCCGAGAGTTTAATCAATAGAGCAGGGCCTTTTCCTGCGTTGACGAGTTCTATCTCTAAGTTGAGGTTTTCGCCAATCTTTAAAGCCTTTTGACGGGTTATTACGTTTGCTTGTATGTCGGCGTGTTCAAATCTTTCTAAGCCTACCGCGTTTTCATGGGTTGGAGTTGGAGTTGAGAACGCTGTTGTCGTTGAAACAATGGCTGGTGCGTGCAGCACCTCGCTAAGGGACATGGCTAGTTCTCGTTCTTCTTTTACCTTCTCCAGCAGTCTTAGCACTTGTTCCCTTTTTTCAGGATGCTCAGCTTTCATAAACGAGCCAGCTGACGTTTGTAGCACTTTTTCGGCCATGGTGTAGAGTTTGGCTTTTTTCTCAGGGTCGTCTTCTTTCTTGGCGTTGTCCATGTGCACATACGCGTCTAATAGCAGTTCGGTTGCCTTGGCATATTCACAGGCGTTTTGGAACCCTGCTTTAACGTAGTATTTGGCGGCGCTTTCCAAGTGTTGTATTGCGGTGGCATGAAGCGCTGCGTCTCCTATGTCTGCGAATTCTGTTCCCACTTCAAGTGCTCTGCAGAAGCGGCTATGTCCTAATGCTAACATTTTTGCCTGTTCGTTTGGACTGAGTTCCTTGGCTTCCTCGAAGAGTTGTGACGCCTCCATGTAGAGTGCGGGTGAAGCTTCTGCCTCTGCTAATGTCATTTTTTGCCAGGCTTGAGAAAGAGTGATGATGAGTTGGAATTCCTTCTTGTCTTGTTCTGATTCTAACCATTGTGTTATTTGTTTGAAGGCCTCGGCTGCTGACCCATATTTTTGGGAGCTAGAATAGTGATCGCCTTTCTTGTCTAGGATTTTTGCTTCTTCAAGCGCCATTCTTCCGATGCAGTATTCGAATCTTAGGTGTGTTGATTGGATTAGGTTTGTTGCCATCTGTTTTTCGTCTGTGTTTTCAATCTTATCCAGCTGTGTTTGAAGGGATTTTTTGGTTTCGTTGAACAGTTTGGCTGCCTGCTCGAAGGCCTGGAGTGCCTCTTCGCTCTGTTCCCTTCTGCTGAAGTCTTCTGCCTGTTCGATTTGAGCCCACGCAGAATAATTGGGGGCTAGATAGCTCCACTGTTTTAATGATTGATGCAAAGTAGCAGTCTTTTCGTAGTGTTCTTTTGCTAAGCCGTATTCCTGTCGGGCATGATGGTGTCTAGCCTTTTCGATTTCAGTCCAAGCCTGCATGTAAACTGTGTGGTCCTGGTAGAAGTCTTTGAGTTGAGGGATCTTTCCTGCGGCGCTTCTGTAGTTATTTGAGGCTAAGTTGAAGTTTTCGGCGCTTTTTAGATGTTCGCCGAGAGCGTCGTATCCTCCTGCAACTTTCCAGTAGCACTCTGCCACACGGCTGAACAGATCTAGCTTTTGAAGTGATTCAGAGGCTTCCTCGAAGGCCTTTATTGCCTTTCTCTGCTGCTCATTATTGCTGGTTAACTCATAAAGACAGTTGAGCAACTCTCCATAAGAATACTGGATATTCCCAAGAACAGTGAGAAGTGATAGGTCACCTCTCTTTTCAACGTAAGAATTCTCTTTGATACATAGCTGCAGGCCACGCTCTTTGTCTGAGATAGCTTCCTTGAGTATGTTCTTTTTGTTTTCCGAGTCCTTTTCAACATTTGACAGTTCAGCCTTTAAAACAGATAAGACGTGCCATCTCACACCTTGGTTCCAGTAATTGAAGGGATAACGTTGCTCATGGATTTTATTATCCTCCCTTGCATGTTCCATAGCTTTTTCTAGGAGCCTCTTTTTCTCCTCTAAACCCGTTTCTATCCGCGCCAAAGTCCCGAGCACTACACTGAGCCAGCTGTGCGCATACGTTAGGATTCCAGGGTAGCCTGTACTCTCTGCCAGTTTTACTGCGTGAGTTCCATCTGAGACTCCCTTTTCTAATAAATCACGTTTTTTCCTCAGATCAGTTTCCCAGTAGGCCAAACGCCAGTAGTGCTCGGCGTAAGGTGCTCCCGTCCAGAGTACGTCACCACGTGGACTTGCGAAGCAGATTGACGAGAACTGATGTCTGGCTTCTTCAGCGTATTGCAGAGCTTTCTGCTCAAACTCCACTCTTTTGTTCGGGTCTTCAGTTGCACTGGCTTTCCAAGCACTTGCATATGCGAGCCAGTCCAGTGAGTTTCCGATCATATATTTGTCCTTGGTTTTCTTTACGCAACTTAGCGCTTTCTCATAGTTCTTTAGTATCCCTTCAAAACTCCAGCCTAGTTCATCACCACTACCACCAGATGTACATGCCAACTCAAGCAAGGCTGCTTCTTCCGAAAGTTCCATGGACTTCTGCAAGTAAGCTTGACCCTTTTGACGAAGCCTCTCCTTCTCATCCATGTCAGGAACAAAATAAAGGCCAAACGTAGTTAGGTAAAAAGCTGTTTTAACATAAGCTCTTGCAAGTTCATAAGAGTCGCTGACGCTCGAAAGCAAAGTGACTCCTCGCTCCCCGCACTCCATCACCTCCCTGATTATCTTCTCGCCAGCTTGAAAATTCCACTCAAGAACATATGCAAAAAAAGCACTAGAACAGAGTTGATTGTATGTTCTCCCATATTCAAGAGCGTTTCCACCTTCCCCGAAGGCTCTTAAAACCTCCTTTGTTAGTTGCCAACACTCTGCAAGGAGCCTCTTCTTTTCAGGTACCTCCGATGCAAGCCAATAGCCTATGTATGCAATTATAGCATCGCAACGAAGCATCCGAGACATTTTTCCAAGCTCACTTAGCTTTCCATAGAACTCCCGAGCCTTCTCATAATTTGCAACCGCTTGACGCATCCTATCCCTGAACTCTTGTACGTTTTCAGCCTGCATAGCCGCCCGATAAAAAGCGTAACCGACCTTCTCCTGAACCTCGCCTTTCCTAAAAAGCTCTCCTTTTTCAACCATCTGTAAAGCTTGATCATAGAGGTCTGCAGCCTCCAACCAATGGTAATTCTTCTCCTTTTCCCTAGCTCTCGCCACAACATCCTCTAAAAATTCGTTCCGAGACATAATACATGAACCAATAGTATCAAGTATCGTTAGTCACAAAAGGTTTTCGCCTACTGTTCAACCACACTGGAAACACCATAAAAATATGGGGCGCTAGCCGGGATTTGAACCCGGTTCCCGTTACATTGTTTTGGCAATGTCGGGCGGGCGAAATGACAGGCATGCAAGCAGGACCCAGACTGCCGCTGGTAATGGCGATTATGTATTTTTGGGTTCCGTTGGTTTTGGCTGTTCTGTCACTCACTTTGAAGGATAAAGCGAATCGCTGGGCAAGTATTATTCTAGGCATATTCTATGCTGGTTTTATCTTCTTTGAATTGATTATGAATATTACAACAGTCGCCTATCCCTATGTGATGCTGATGGATACTTCTGCAATTGTGGCTGCAGCCTTGATTGCTTGGTATGCATACAAATGGCATAAACAGGAAGAATGAGTTGGGGGGAAGTAACTTCGATTAGTTAATGAGACTAGGCACTCAGCACTTCCAGCTTGAATCTATTTTCCACACTTCTGATACAAAACAAGCAGCTTCGGTTCTTCCTATTGGAAGGTTGCGTGCGCTACTCCGTAGGTGCTGTGCTGCTTATTTTTGGAGTTTGTTTGCTAGGTCTTCGGCGTATTTTTTCGCTTTTTCTAGTTCTCCTTCTTTGAGGTGTATTTCTTCCATTTTGCCTTCTACGTAGGTGACCAAGGCCGGCATGACTATATTGAAGCCGAGGTGTTCGAGTTTCTTTTCTATCCCTTTGGCTGCATTTCCGCTCATCCTGCTCTGCAGTTGCGTGTCGAAGGCTACGCCGAGTTTTCCTGTGAACTCGTTTTTGGCAAACTTATCAAGAAATTGCATCACGGGTTTGGTTGCCCTGAATACTTGTGTGGGCGCTCCGACTAGGACGCAGTCGTAGTTTTTCACGGTGGCTGGGTCAACATTGTTAACGTATAGGCATTCGACGTCGAATCCTTTTGCTTTGAGTGCTTCGCTTGTCGCGGTGGCGACTTTCTCGGTATTTCTTTGCGCTGAAGTCGTGTCGTATACGACTAGAATCTTCATGCAGTTTTCCTCATGTATTAAGTGATGGTGTGAATCTTTTGAGTTTTTCGAACGCCCAAGTTGAAAACTGTTAAACATTGGTTTGAGGTAATATTTGCAGGGTCGGCTACGAGGCGAATCGTTGATGAATGAATGTCCTAACTTGAAGATTAATCTGGCTGAGTGTACGTGTACGTATTCTTGTGATTTGAAGGGTAGGTGTTGCGAGTGCGTTAGAAGTCACCGGGCGCATGGGGAGCTTCCAGCCTGCTACTTTCCGCCTGAGGTGGAGAAAACGTATGACAGGTCCATCAAGAAATTTGTATCAATAAACAAGTGATCATGGCGCAGGCTAAACTTCGTAGTGGCTGAAGAATAAATGCTTCAAGGCTTCAACGAGAAAGAAGTAGCATGCAAGTATTCCGAGGATTAGCCCTAAGAACCATGGAGGCGGTTTGACAAATTCGAAGAATACTCCCAAGGGGGAGTATACAAGGACGAGAGTCGTTGCAGCGATAATGAGTGAAGCGACGGTCAGAAGGTTGCTTGGTCTTGACTTGTAGAATTTTCTTCTTGTTCTGATGGAAAAGGTGACCAATATTTCAGACATCACGGACTCGATGAACCATCCTGTCCGGAACAACTCTTGGCTAGCATGAAGTAAGTAGATCAGAGACGAAATTGTGACAAAGTCGAAGATGGAACTGATGAGGCCAAAGAACAAGGCGAACTTGGCTATTAAACCTATATTCCACCTCTTAGGAGACCTTAAGCCTTCCTCGTCAAGGTTATCAGTCGATATTGTGAGAAGCGGCGCGTCGGAGAGCAGATTTGTTAAGAGTATTTGAGAAGGCAGTAGCGGTATGAACGGAAGGAATAAGGATCCCACTGCTAGTGTGAGCATGTTTCCCAAGTTTGCGCTTATGGTGTTCCTGATGTACTTGGTCATGTTGCCAAAGGCTTTTCTTCCCTCGGCTACTCCGTCGGCAATGACGTTCAGACTCTTTTCTAGTAGGATTATCGAGGATGCTTCTTTGGCGACTTGAACTGCTGAGTCAACAGATATTCCGGCGTCTGCTAGTTTCAGGGCTGGGGCGTCGTTGACTCCGTCGCCGAGGAATCCTGTTACGTGGCCTTTTTTCCTTATGGCATCAACTATGGCGTATTTTTGCTCCGGGGTGACTCGTCCAAAAACATCGTTTTCTTCGACTGCGTGGCTTAGCTCGGTTGCCTGCATGTTTTCGATGTCTATTCCTGTGAGCACTTTCCCTTGGAATTCGATTCCCAGCTTGTGGCAGACGTCTGCGGTTACGACTGGGTCGTCTCCGCTGAGAATTTTCAGCTTTATGCCTAGTGATTTCAGTCTGGAGATGGCGGGAACTGCATCTTTCTTGGGTGGGTCGGAGAGGACGAGTAGTCCGATGAATGTTAGGTTGTTTTCATCTGGTACTGAGTAGTCGGGTTTTTTCTCTACCTCTTTAATTGACAATGCTATTAGTCTGTTTCCGGTTTTCGTGTAATCTTCAATCAGTGAATTGATGTTCATCGCGGCTTGTGACATCGGCTGATTCTTGATTTCGTTACCAGCTGTTGTTGACACGCTGAGGATTGATTCGGGAGCGCCTTTTGAAATCAGAATCCTTCGATTGCTGGTTTCGACTACGACGCTCATTCTTCTTCGGTTGAAGCCGAATGGAATTTCATGTACGCGTGTAAAGGCGTTAAGGCTTGCTTCGTTGAACTTCTTCTCTTTGGCGTAATCCCAGATTGCTGCGTCGATGGGGTTGGCGAGTATTCTGTCTCCTTCAACCACAGCTGTGTTGCAGAGAAGTGCAAACTTGACCAGGTTTTGATTGGGGTTGCCGTTGGGGTCAACGATGTTTTGAACTGTGATTCTGTTTTGGGTTAAAGTTCCTGTTTTGTCGGTGCAGAGTACGTCGATGTTTCCTAGGTCTTCGATTGCTTCGAGTCTTTTAACTACGACTTTTTTCTTGGCTAGTCTGATTGCGCCGTCTGATAGTCCAACGGTGATTACTACGGGTAGGGCTTCTGGTATGATGCCTACTGCTAGGGCTAGTGAGAATATGAGTGATTCGATGATTCCCTGGCCTAGAATTGAGTTGGCTAGGAATACGAAGGCTGTTAGCAGCAGGATAACTCTTACCAGGAAGTTTCCGAAGCTTGCGATGTTCTTTTGAAAATCTGTCAATGGGGGCAGCAGCGAGAGTTTTGAGGCTACGTGGCCGAAGTATGTCTCTTTTCCTGACGCAACAACGATTCCTGTGCCAGACCCATCTGTCACGGTTGAGCCCATTAGGGCAGTGTTGGATAGTTGGTTTGGCAGTGGTTTGTCAAGTTCGATTGGTGAGGTGTTTTTGTCGACTGGCGTTGACTCGCCTGTGAGCACGGATTCGTCTGTTTGGAGTTCGTCAGCTTCGAGGAGCCTGATGTCTGCTGGAACAATGTCGCCTATGGCTAGGTAAACAATGTCTCCTGGCACTAGCTTGCTTATGTCGATTGCGAGTTTTTTTCCGTTTCTGGCAACGGTCGCGGTGTATGTGAGGTATTTTCTGAGTTCGTTTACGGCTCTTTCTGATTTGTGTTCTTGAGCGAAGCCGAGCAATGCGTTGGCAAGCATGATGGCGATTATGATGATTGCTTCAGTGATGTCTCCTAGGAGACCGGCTAGTGCTGAAGCGAAGATGAGCACGTAGACTAGAGGATTCTTGAACTGAGACAGGAGTATGGTGAGTGATGTTCTGCGTCCAACAGAAGGAATCTCGTTCAAGCCGTACCGCTCAAGTCTGCGGGTAGCTTCTGCGTCGTCGAGTCCGTTTTCTGATGTGCGAAGCTCTCTAAGAAGTTGTTCTTTCTGGAGTTTCCAGTAGTTGATTTCCTTAGGTTCAGACATAGATTTGGATTCAGCTTTGAGCGTGCTGAGACTGGTAAGGACGTTGCGTGTCTGTGCTCTTTAAGATTTCTTCAACATCATTTACGTAAGTCTCATCGTTTCACGAGGCAGATATCACTGGGTATTGTCTATTCTGATGGAAAAGTGGCTGGGGCGCTCGTTTTAGTTTCGGTCACCTAGTTCGTTCTGGGTGTGATCGTTTCAGAAGCGCCCAGAGTATTCGTGCCTCTGAGAAGATGCGAGAAAATATGTGGGGTTTGGGGATTGGTTTTGGTTAGTTTCCAATCCGCAGGAGTCTTCTGAGGAATCCTGGTTGCTTGGATTCTTGTGTGATGGTGGTGTTGAAGAAGTTTTTGTCGAATTCTGGTTGGAATTCGGGGTTGTTTGTTTTGAGTTGGTCGATTGTTTCTTTGAGGCATTCTTGCCTCGTTTTGCCTTTGGTTATTCCTTTTCTTCTGGATGCGCTGTATTGGAATCTTAGTCTGTTTTGGGTCGAGCCTTTCGAACCTTTTGGTATGTATTCGAGTTCCTGCTTGATGATTTCGTTTATTTCAGCTCTTTTCATGTTTAGTTTCCCTCCATTTCTTGTGTATCGTTGCCGCTTGACTGCTCGGCGTCGGTTTGGCGGTTCGCGCCTGAAGCAACGCGGGGTATTTCTGGCAGTTCTTTGCTGATTTTTTTCTCAACGGCGCTTGCTGCTTCGTTTAGAATCTTCTTGGAGTCTTCGTTTGCTGCTTCAATGTCGATGTTGATGTTGAATTCGGTTCCTTGTTTCGAGTCGATTATTACTCCTTGAAGTAGGTCGCCTATTTCTCCGAGTTCTCTTTCGGCTGCGGGCAGAATGTCTGATAGCCCATTTTTCAAGCTGTGCAGGACGTTCACTGTGGGTGCTAGCATATTGACGGTGTCGCCAAAGTCGATGACTGTTCTCAGTCTGAGGACAGTCTGTTCCAGGGCGAGTCGGGCGTACATGATGGCTTTTTCGATTTTGCGCATTTCAGCTAGTTCATTTGCTAGGACTTCTGCGCGTGTCATGTCGTGGGTTTGGTATGCTTTGACCACCTTTGTGAACAGGGTTTCGTCGCGTTTTGACAGGGTATCTGATGCGGTGTTGAGTCTTTGGATTTGTAGTTCCATGCGTCTGGTGGCTAGGTCTATGCGCTGCTTCGCTGACTCTTGCGGGCGAAACTTGTCTCTTATTCTCGCATGGAAAGGCATCTTCGAGTCTTGTGACTGCCACTTGTCAGTAAATTCCCGCGGCAACTCGCATTCACGGTTACGTAGAAGGAGTGTCTACACATATTATTCATGTATAACACGTGGAAAACATGTAGCGATATGCAAGGGCGATATATTCTAAAGACCTAGACGGCGATTTTTGGAGTTTTGAAGGCAAAAAAGACCACAGCACACCCTTACTCTATACAAAATCATGTAGGTGCCATTGTCTCAACGTCTTTTCTGATGGCGTAAGTCTTATCCTCCCGTGAGGATAATACCACTCAGCATGATCTATTCTAATGGGAAAGTGGCTGGGACGCTGTTTTTCATCGCTGCGACTCAGTTTGTCTTCGGTGTGTTTGTTTCAGAAGCGTTGTATCCTGGTTACAGCATATCTGACAATTATATAAGTGATCTTGGTGTTGGGCCTTCGGCGCTGATCTTCAATTCGTCTATCGTTCTTCTAGGGCTGCTAGTAATCATTGGAGCATACTTTGCTCAACGCGCCTTCCACTTTGACCTGATGACTGCGCTACTAACCTTAACAGCTATTGGCGCCATAGGCGTTGGGATACTTACAGAAGATTTTGGCGTATTGCATCTTGTTGTGTCGGCGATTGCTTTTTTGTTCGGTGGTCTGTCAGCTATTTTCTCTGTGATTTGTTCATTTGTTCATAAGTTTCCTTTGGTGAAGATGCCGTTCTCTGTCATAAGCGTCGTATTGGGGTTGATGGCGCTTGCTGCGTTGGGTCTCTTTGCAGGCAAGATTTACTTGGGATTGGGTAGAGGTGGAATGGAACGAATGATTGCTTATCCGCTTCTTATGTGGGGAGCGGGATTCGGCGGCTACTTGATCGCGTACCCGGAAGAGCGGAAGAGTTGAGCAGAAATCGCAGTAGCGTCCTGCTAAGAATGCTGTCTAGGCAGTGTTGTTTTGGGCTGTGAAGCGTTTGGGTTTTTGGTAAGGCTTTATTCACTGGTGGCTGTTTAGTGTGTGGAGGACTTTGCTTTGAGTCAAGAGTCGTTTTTGGCGAGGGTCTGTGGGGCGTTTGCTTCCAGTATTCGGCGTAATACAGCGGCTATTAGAGTGATAACGTTGACTTTTGTGGGGGTCATATCCGTCTCGATTGTTGTCACTGTTTTTGCGTTTTCTTCCAGTCCAGAGCTTGCGGACATGTTGGAGTCGTTTAGTGAGCAGGAGAGACGGTACATTGTTGTTCCGCCGCCTTACACTGGGACTCTCTATTCCTACATTCTCTTCAACAATATAGGTCATTTCTGGAATCCGATTCCCATGCTTGCTTGGGTGCCTCTGTTTGGCACGTTGGTTTTGGGTGTTGAGCTTCTGTTGAATGGCGTCTTAATAGGGGTGGTGGCAACTGTTGTGGGAATTCACCGAGGGGTTGCCTATCCCATTTTGGGCCTTGTGCCGCACGGGATCTTTGAGATACCTGCATTTATTCTCGAGTTTGCTTCTATGATTCGGTGGCATGTTACGATTGTTGAGGCGATTATGGCTAAGGTGACTGGAGAAAAAGTGAATGTGGTCAAGTTCAAGCTTGGCGTGAAGGATACTTTTGTTTTGGCTGTGGCTTCGGTGGTGCTTTTTGTGATCGCAGCTTTTATTGAGACTTATATTACGCCTCGTCTGCTTGGGCTGTAAGGGTGAAAAGGATGGGGATTTTGAGTCTGTTAGGCAAGGCTGTTTTCTAGGATGGGGAGTATGTAGTCCTCTATTTTTGTGTGGTAACAGAAGTGTACGTTCGGGTCCTTTAGTAGTGTGTAGAGCCAGTATATTCCGAAGAGGCCGGCTGTTATTAGGGTTAGAATGAAGTAGAGGGCGAAGCTTCTCTCGAACAACGGTTCTGTTCTGGCTGGCAGTTCGAGTTTGATTCCGGCCTTGTTGAGTATATTGCTTGTTTCTGTCCAGAATGCGTCTTCTCTCTTTTCGTGTTTGTTGAAGTCTTTCATGAGGAAATACCAGACGTATAACAATGCGAGGCCGGTGAATGGGCTTAGGATGGCCCACAGCATTGCGCTTTTTTCGGATTCGGTTTCCTCTGCCTTTATTTCTCTGAGAGTCCTGTCCAAGGATCCCAAGTCGAATTCGGCGTCGACTCCTTTCTTCGTCGTTGCTTTTTTGATTGTTGCTGTTATGTCTTCGAATAGGAGGGTTTGTCTTCTGAAGTGGTGGTTGCGTCTTTTTACGAGTCTGTATGTGAGTATGATGAACAGGATGAAGGTGGCTATGACTGTCAAGTATAGGCCTGCTGTGGCTGCTGAGAGCAGTGGGGTCCATGGGAATGGAGGCAGTTGGTCTGGGGTTGGAGGGAGTTCTATGAGAGAGATGAAGTATGAGATCAGGGCGGACACGAGCACCACAGCCCAGATGATGGTGGCGATTATGGGTAGGAGATAGACGCCTATCCACAAGATGGTCATGTTTGCGTCTGTGAAGGTGCGCATGCGAACGTCTTTTCTCAGGTTTTCGATTTCTACGCTCATTTTCTGTTTCACGTTTCCTGTTCGTGCTGAACTATTCTTCTGTGGGTTTCGAGGCGATAAGATTTTTGTGGTAACGATCGAGGCAGATTGCTTATCCGGTTTTCAATATGGGGCGCTAGATTCGGCGGCTGCCTGATCGCGTATCGAGAAGAACGGACAACAAAGCAGAAGTCGCAGTAACGCCCAGCGACTGTGGCAGCCGCTATTCGCTGATGAATTTGACTCCATTGATTTTTTTTCAGGTGTTCGTCGCTGGTCACGATTCGACGTTGAAGGCTTTTGCCGTGGCTACGATTATGGAGTCTGCCATTCCGAGGTTGAAGCCTAGGCTTGTGTCAGCTGCTTCCAGAGACAGCGAGCTCGTTAAGTCAACGATATTCTATCCGATATTCTATCCGCGCGAGTCGATGAGAATCAAAAACGATGCCCTTCATGCCGTAGCTTATCCGTGGTCACTCCTTTAACGAACCCTCTCAGCTCCTTCATCGGCTTCTCAGGAATTAAATGAACCACACCGTCCTTCTCGATGACGATGACTTTCTGCCCTGGCTTCAGGTTCATTTTCTCCCTAACATCCTAGGGAATAACAATTTGGAACTTGGAAGAGAGGGTAACAACATCCATTACGATACCTCAACAGTTCAACAAATCCACCATCGATGTATAAACCTTCTCACGATTGGACTAACGGGCAAAGATCACAAAGGAAAAGTGGCGCCTTGGACGGGATTTGAATGTCAGAGTTGCCTAATCCTCGGTCTGCCATATCATAGTATGGCCGGCTCTGGAGTCGTTGACGAAAGTCAGGTTTAAATTATCGATGTAAAGATTTCTTCCTCTCTGTTTGCACATTCAGTTATCTTTTCGTGTGCCTTAGAGATCATCTCTGCTACATTTTCACTTTGGCTCGCTTTCAGTAGTGAGCGTGCAATTTCAGACCATGTGTCAGCGGAGTTGTTGAGTTTCTTCCCAGCTTCTGTTAGGCTTCTATCAGGAATTAACTCGCCAGCTTCTTTCAGAAAGAGTGAGTACAGTTTTCTGAAGTTTCCTCCGCCAGCGCAAAATTCTGACTTCTTTAATTGTTGTTCTGTCTACTTTTGTTTTATGTGGAAGCCTATGTCGATGTCTCTTGACCCAATGTACTTTCTGCCTGTAGTCTTCTCGAAGTTTTTGTTTACTATGTAGTAGGTGGCCCAGCCTCCTAGGAGGCAGACGTTGCCTTTGATTAGTTTGAAGACTCTTTCGAGATATTTTTCTGAGATTTGTATTTCAACTGGTTCGTACAATGTCTTTGACGACCTTTTCGAGTAGTTTTTCGGCTGCTGTCACGCAGACGCCGCCCTCTTCAAACAAGTCGACTATGAGTTGGGGAAGTGAGACGATGTTCAGTCCTCTTTGTTTAAAGGAGTGGTAGAACACGTGGTCGTCTGCTATGAGTAGTCTGAGGTTGCCTTTTCCTACGAGACCTTCTTTTGTTATGAGTTCATGCCACTGTTCAGCTTCTTCCGCATTTATGTATAGGTCGATGCGTGAAGGGAAGAGATAGTTTTGAACTATGTTTTCGGCTTGATAGGTTGTCAGGGCATATTGTAAGCTGGTTTGTTTGAGCAGACTGAGTGGGTCTCTGTGCATGTAGTCTTTTCTGTCGGCCTTCGTTTTCACCTCTAACCAATATTTGATGAGGTCTGCGTAGTCTTTCACTTTTGTCTTGTTTACGAGCCCTTTTGCTTCCAGTTTTCCGAGGAATTCATGCACCCACGGGAACGAGCATTTAGCCTCTTTGGAGATTCGGTACATGGTGAGCGTGCCCGTTGGCTCGTTTAGGAGTATCCTTATTACGCGTTCTCGAATTCTGCCTCTCTGGTTCATTGTGTTCATCCTCAATGTATCGGTGAGGCTTTTAAGTAGTCGTTTTACCGATATATAGGTAACTCCGAGAGTTTAAATACGTTGCCTATATATCCTTCGAAGTAGGGCATATGTTGCTTCGGTTGGCAACTATGAATTTTCATATTTCTTAAAGTAGTTATCCCTTTTTGGGCATACTGCGTTAATTTTGGTGAATGTAGTGGTCGGGGTGCATGTTGAAGTGATTAGGCTTCCGTGATACCTCAAGACCTACCCCCTAACCCTCTAGAGATTTCTACGATGAAACACATCAGGGAAACAATGCGAAACTTTTCATCTGTTGTGCAGAAAAAAAATATATTTTTTTTTCACGGAGGCGAAACCGTTGAAGTAGGCTCTGTTCATAAAATGGAGCTCACAACAGCTTCAGATAGCCTTTAGAATCTGCGGTTCGTTATGTTGAAAACCGCATCTTCCAACATTAATCAGATTGGTCTATGGACCTTTTTTGAAGGTGGCGGTTGTCGTTGTCTAGGCATCATGGAATTACGACAAGTGACTGGGGTTCTCTTTTCGTCTCTGGCTTTGTAACAAGGCAGTTCTCGGAGTCCGCTTGAGAGTTTTTTTCAGCCGATTTTAAATCTGGGCGTCGTGCAGAAAAAGTATTCTTTTTTTAACATTCCGTTTTTTAAGTTGATATTTCGAGGCAGAAACTCGCCAGACTCTAGCTTTCAGCAACCCCTCCCCTCCTACGTTTTTTCGTATTAGAAAGAATTTTCGCCAATAAGGATCTGCCCGTCTTTTTCTGTTTTGTTTTCACCAAAATAACTAACTCGTTTAGAGGTTGCATTGGATTAGATAAGAATGGTTTGTATGGAATGTTCGTAACTTCTTTGGGAGGATTTACAGTAATTTGGTTAGTTCAGTGACTTTGGCTTTGATTTGTTCGTATATCTTCTGAGCATGGTCGGGTGGCAAGAAGTATGGGTCTTGGATGTTCCACACAACTAGTTTGTTTTCGCATTCTGGACATTTGTTTAACAGTGCGTGTTTGTGTCTTTGTTCCATCGCTATGATGAGGCTGAATTGGCTTAGTTGCTTGCTGTCTAAAGTTTCAGGAGTCTTTTTTAGGTATTGTTCAGCTTTTTCTTTTGTTAGGAAATTCTTTGCGTCTTCGGATATTGGAATTGCTGTGTGTATTCCCGCGGATTCTACTCCCAAGTCGGGTCTCAGTTTCTTTAGCAGTGCTTCAGCCAACGGGCTGCGATGTGCGTTCCCAGAGCGTATGAACAGCACTCTCATTAATGTTCACTTATTCTGCGTAGTGTCCTTGACCGCACGGGAATAGTCTTCAGTCGTGGCTATTAGGAGGCTGAGGTATAGCCGCTTCTATATATAGCGGTCCCTATACTTGTCTTGCCGTGAAGTAGTCTCCGATGATTTTGTCAGAAACGAAATATTTTCCGTTCTTTTTCTCGATTAGGTCGTATCTTTCTAGTTCCTGTAAATAGTAGGGAAGGCTTGACAATTTCAGTTTTATGTGTTTTGCAATTTGTGAGGCTGTGTCTTTTTCTTGGGCGATGGCTTGAAGAATGCGTAAGAGCCTTGCTTCTTTTGTTGAAGAGCCTAGGTCTTCTTTTAGGATGTAGTTTACGTAAAGATGGAGTGCGCCCGACGAGCTTGTTAGAATTCTTTTGTATGTTTCCTCTAGGTTCTCATTGGGTTTGCGATTCTCAGCCAGCATTATGAGGTAGTATGGATGGCCACCCACAAGTTTCCAGGCAGTCTTTGCCTCTTTCTGGCTGCATTTTGCGGTCTTCCTGTAGAGCTTAATGGCATACTTTTCGGAGAGCGGTTCGATTTCCATGAGGATGAAGTGCCCGAACAGGGGGCTTTCTCCTTTTCCCAGGATGTCCTTCATGAAGTGGACTCTTGAGCCGCTTACCACGTATTCTACGTTTTCTCTGCTCTCAAGTACGCTTCTAAACAATTCGTTTATAGCTTCAAGTTTGGAATATCGTTTGAACTCTATGAGGCTCGGAAACTCGTCTATGATCATCGTGATTCTTTTGCCGCTTTTTTTGGAGACTTCGTTGGCGTAGTCGAAGGCTAGTAGAAAGACACTTCGGTAGTCTTCAGTTTCTTCGACCTCCGGACGAATTTGCACTGAGAATTGTCCTTTTTCGTCTACTGATGGTTCTAGAGTGAGGCGCAGTTTTTTCAGTTTTGTTAAGGTTTTTAGAAGGTTGCGGAGGATGATTGAGGCTTTTTCTATTTTGCCAAGGTTTCTGGCATAGGCTCTTGTGATTTGGGACATTACGTGTTGCGCGAAGTCCAACGGCGAGAACCTGTAAACTGAAAGATCGATGTAGGCAACTATGATTCCCCTCTTTTCAAGCTCTTCTTTGGTCTTCATCAGAATGGTTGTTTTTCCTATTCTTCTGGGACCTATCAGTGCATAGTTGACATGTTTGGTAGGATCTGAAAGACTGTCTACAAGCCTTGTCGTCTCCTCTTCTCTATCAACAATTTCGTTTGTGGGTTTGCCTATGACCATCGCTGGCACCAATTTTGGATATATAGAAATTTCTATATATAGAATTTTCTATACTCCAGGTTGCCGCTAAAGAGGCACAGCAGAGGGGGCGTTTCTCTCATTTCGTTGTTTGGTTTAGGTGTTTTTCTATTTCTTTTTCGGCGTTGTCTGCTTTGATGAATATGGGGACGTTTTCTATGCCTGTGGCTATGTAGCTAGAGAGCAGCCATTCTCCTGGTGCGAATTCTAGGGTTTTTTCGAGTATGCCCTGGTCTATCATGAATGTGTTGCTTACGAGTTGGCGGTCGTATGGGCGAGGTAGAGTTCCTACGAAGCATGTGTGGAGTTGTTGCAGGGCGTTTGTGTTCAGGTAGGCTATGCGTTGCGTGGCTATGCATGCGCCTAAGCCGTATTTTCTTCCTTGGCGGAGTAGGGTTTCGACTTGTTTGCTGCATTTCTTGTCTATGCCTGTGGCGCTGCTGAGGTCGGGGATAAACTCTTGGGCTTCGTCGAAAACGAATAGAATGTTGGGTTTGACCTGGAACCTTCTTTTTCGTCGGGCTAGAAGGTCACGTGAAAGGGTGATGACGAGTTCCTTGATTGGGAAGGGTTCTGAGACTGAGACGCAGATGAGGCGTTCTTTTCCTTCGAGTAGTTAGAGCGCGCGCTGTTGAGGATGTAGGCTTCGCTGGCGACGATGAGGTAGGAGAAGCCTTTGATGAATTTGCACTCGTTTTCAGCTCCTAGTGTGAGGTCGTGGTTGATAGGTATGGAGCTGATTTGTATCATCATGGTTGCTTTGTCGTCTGTTTGCCAATCAGCCTCTGACTGTTCTATTATTTCGAATTGCATTGGGTAGTAGCCATGGTCTGATAGTCCGCGAAGTCCGAAGTGTTCTGGCCAGACTCTGCTGATTTCCATGAGTGTGTATCTATCTGTCTCTTTTTCGGTTGGTTTGAAGTTCTTAACTGCGATTAGCATGCCTTCTTCTAGTAGACCCATGAGGTCTTTCTGGTATTCTACTTTGATTCTGCCTTCGTATCGGGCACTGATGCCTGCGAATTTGGATTCTTCGGCGCCCGCGAAATATCTTGGGATGACGTGGCTTAAGCGGGCGTGGAATTTGCCGTTGAAGTCGGTAAAGCAGGCTTGGTCAGAGCTAAATGTTTTCTCCTCTTGTGGCTTCAATTAGGTCGCCTCTTTCTAAATAGGCTCACATAGAATATGAATTTTCGCAGTTTACGATGGTGTGTGCGAGTAGAGTGGACTTGTGATCTGTTTGACTCATGAACTATGTATTTTTGGAAGTGTTTTAAGGTATTTGTATAATGCTTTTTTGTGTCCCTAGTAGTCATCGCTCTCCTTTGAGCCAACCTTTGATTCCAAGTTCTTTAACTGTTATGATTACTGGTTCGGGTTCATGTGACTTGTATTTTCCGTCTTCGTCTAGGTACAGTATCCTAGGCTTCAACTGGAATGTGCCTTGGTTCTTTGGTTTGAGGACGAGTCTAATTTCTTCTGTCTTCAGGGGGTCAAGTCGTTTTCCCTTCATGTTTAGATAGCTGTCTTCTACGCGGTAGATTTCGGGCTTTTCTGTTAGGTCGAAGCCTTCCGGAATGAGTTCAGTGAGTTTGATCAGGACTGCAGGGCCTCTTCCAGCGTTTACAAGCTCTATCTCTAAGTCTAGGTTTTCGCCTATTTTCAGTTCCTTCTGGCGGACTATCAAGTTAGCTTGCATGTCGGCGTGTTCAAACCTTTCTAGGCCTACTGCGTTTTCATGGGTTGGAACTGGGGTTGAGAAGGCTGTGGTTGCAGAAATAATGGTGGGTGCATGTAGCACTTCGGTGATGGATAGGGCTAGTTCTCGCTCTTCTTTCACTTTGTCTAATAGTCTTAATACTTGTTCTCTTTTTTCCGGATGCTCCGCCTTCATGTAGGAACCCGCTGAGGTCTGTAGGACTTTTTCAGTTATGGCGTAGAGTTTGGCTTTTTTCTCAGGATCTGTTTCTTTTTTCGCGTTGTCCATGTATACGTAGGCGTCGAAGAGTAGTTCCGTTGCCTTGGCATATTCTGAGGCGTCTTGGGAACCAGCTTTAACATAGTATTTAGCGGCGGTTTCCAAGTGCTGTGTTGCGACCATGTGCATTGTTGGGTTTCCTGTGTCTGCAAACTTTGTTCCAGCTTCGAGCGCCCTGCAGAATCGACTGTGACCCAGTGCTAGGGTTTTTGCCTTTTCGTTTGTACTCAGCTCTTTTGCCTCTTCGAAGAGTTGGGCTGCATCCAAGTAGAGCGTAGGTGATGTTTCCGCTTCGGCATTAGTCATTTTTTGCCAAGCCTTTGAAAGAGTTGCGATGAGTCTGAACTCTCTCTGATCATGTATCGACTCTAGGGTTTGGGTTATCTTTTCAAAAGCTTCAGCTGCCGAGCTGTATTTCTCCGAACTACGGTAATGGTCGCCTTTTTTGTCGAGAATTTTGGCTTCTTCAAGGGTAATTCTGGCTATGCAGTATTCCCGTCTTAGGTCAGTTGCCTTGATCACGTTGGAGACCATTTGTTTTTCGTCGAGGTTTTCAATCTTGTGGAGTTCTTTTTGGAGAGATTCTTTGGTTTCTGTGAATAACTTGGATGCTTGCTCAAAGGCTCGAATGGCTTCTTCACTCTGTTCCCTCCTGCTCAAGTCCTCGGCGTTTTCGACTTGAGCCCATGCCCAGTAGTTTGGAGCAAGATAATTCCATTGCTTTAAGGATTGGTGTATGTTAGCGGCTTTTTCGTAGTGTTCTTTTGCGGAACCGTATTCCTGTCTTTCATGATGGTGTTTGCCTTTTTCAATTTCACTCCAAGCCTGCATGTAGAATGCCTGGTTTTGGCAGAATCTTTTTAGCTGCGGAATCCTCTCTGCCACAAGCTGATAGTTCTTAGAGGCAAGTTCAAAGTTGTCTGCGGCTTTAAGGTATTCGCCTCCTTGATTGAGGAGTCTGGCAGCTTTCCAGTGGGCCTCAGCCACGCGGCTTGGCATTCCAGCCTTCTGGTACACTTGGGCTGCGCTTTGGCAAACCTCAATGGCCCTGCTAATGACCTTTTCATCCTTTGTTAGCAAATATAATTGATCAAGGATTTCGCTGAACCAGTTGTGGTACCATCCTAGATATGCAAAATTAGCTGGCATAGGACTTACACGAACTGTTTGCAGGTATTTTCCGCATATTTCTAGGCATTTTTCCATGCCTGAAACAGCTTCTTCGAGGAGATTTCTCTTTTCTTCTTCGTTTTCTTCTAACTTGGCTAAATCAGCTTTTATGAGAGCTAGGTAGTTTTGGAATACGCCATGGATCCAATCATTAGGCATACTTAGTTTGTCCACGATCCTGATGTCTTTTTCCCTAAGCTCTAATGCTTCTTCGAGCAGTTTCTTCTTTTCACCAAGGCTGCTCTCTGTCTCAGAGAGGAAGTATAACGATTTGCTGAGGCTGTGGCATGTGCCTGCTATTTGGCTTGGGGACGCCGAAAGTGTGGCGTATTCAGAACCTTTACGTCCGATCTCGATGGCACGTTTTAGGGTAGCACGTTTTCCTTCAAGGCTAGTTTCAAGATCAGCCAATCTCAGATGATTTTCGATAGAGGATTCGTAGGCCATGGAAACCAACCTATAATGGCAAACTAATAGACCGTGGCGGATTGCCTCTTCAGCGAACCGGATGCTTAGACTGAATTGTTCTTTCTTCTTATCTGGATCTTCCTCTGTTTCAGCTTGGAGACTAGTAATCGAATCCAATGCAGAGTATGCTATATGGAGTAGATAATGATCATTTGGCATCTCGCCTTGCTTCAACATCTCTTCAGCGTACTTAAATGCCGATGGCACGTTTCCCTCAATGAATAAACTGGTCCGGGCCAGTACCCAATTCAGGAAAGACTGAATGTAAGCATCTTCTATTTTCTCTGAAAGCGTCACGGCTTTTTTCATATAACTCAAAATTGCGGATGTGAATTCTTCTTTTCTTTCCTTAAAGTAGTATAAGTAATAGCCCGTGGCAAGTGAGGTTAAAGTGTAAGCCCAAGTTGATTCGTCTACATCTCCATTTTGGGAAAGCCTTTCAATAGCGGTTTGAGCGTATTTCAAGAACCCCTCAACCATTCGCTTGCTCTCGACCCAGTCTTCTGAAAACGCGTTTCTGTCCCAAAGACAAAAAGCAAGGTAGCGAAACGCTCTCCCGTAACCTACATGGTTTCCAGAAGTGTCAAAGGCATCAAGCGCTTCTTTCAGTAGTCTCCAGCATTCATCCAACAACTGTTTTCTCTGAGAAGGGGTTTCGACAAACCAAGATTCAGAATATCTGGCCAAAGCCTTACAGTATAGACTCCTTGCCGAATCATATTTTCAAAAAGTTCGGCCGCCTTATCGTAAGATTCAACTGACATCCGCATGCGTTTCTTGAACTCTTCCACGCTATTCGCTTGACGAGCAGCATTAGAGTAACTGTCACCAATCCACTCGTGAAGCCCCCCAGCCTTCAGCCTGTCTTGTTCTGGAATCATACTCAACGAAGAGCGATAGAGCTGCACAGAGCTCATCCAATCATAGTTTTTCTCAAGTTCCTTCGCTTTGCTAATGTTGTTCTCTAAACTTTCCCCACTCGACATACTAGCGAACCATCAAATGCATAACAACCATTACTCTGAAAAGCCTTTTGCAAACCAAAATAAGAAGAAGCGCATGTTGTTTTAAACAAAGGAATTTAAAAGAGTTGTTGAGAAGCAGGGTCAAACGGTGAATTAGACCTAATCATGAATTGGCGCTTCATTTTCCTTCAGTGTGTTTTATGGTGTTTCTCTTCTTGTGGCTTCTATTACGCTTCGCCTCTCTCGGAATGTGCTGATGTAGAATATGAATTTTCGTAGTTTGTGGTTGTTGTGCATCCATGTTGCGGTTGAGTCGGCGATTCGTTTGAATTGGGTGTTATTCCGTGGTTTTGCCGTCGAATTCCTCTGGTTTTGCCAACGCTTCCGCCTTGGTCTTGCGAATTGTGCCGTCTTGGTGTTCTGGCGGCGAGTAAATCGTGTATAGTTTGAGTTCTGTCTTCTTTGAAGTATTCGTCACGTTGTGTTTGGCTCCGGCGGGTACTATGACGGCGTCTCCATCAGCAACCTTTTGCTTGACACCGTCTATGAGGACGATTCCCACGCCTTTCTCGAATCTGAAGAATTGGTCGACGGTCTTGTGAACTTCCTCGCCTATTTCCTCGCCAGGCTTTAGACTCATCAGTACAAGCTGACTGTATTTGCCTGTGTAGAGTACGCGTCTGAAGTTTCTGTTGGCTAACGTGTCCTTCTCTATATTGGATTTGAAACCTTTCATATATGATCCCTTTCTTATGGTTCAGAATCTTTTATTTAAGAGTTCACTGCTTGCGCGCGCAGCGTCTATCTCGGATTCTATTTATGTAAGAAGCTCGGTTCATCTCAGTAGCGCGCGCGATTGTGAAGGTTAAAGGCTGTAGGGTAGTGACGATGTGCAGTACTGCTGCTAGAGGTAAAAAGATGAACTTTGATGATGTAAATTTTGAGAACCGCAAGTGCAGCAGACTTGAAGCGTATGATCAGAGCAAGTTGGCTTGCTTTTTGTTTGCGTTAGAATTGAATCATAGGCTGGGGAAAAAAGGTTATTCTACGATTTCTTTGGCTGTGCATCCCGGCTTTTCGAGGACTAACCTTTATAGGCATTCATCTTTTTTGAGGTTCTTTATTTTTTACATGTTGCGTTTTTTTGACATGTCAGCGGAGAGTGGAAGCAGGTTTGCACTTTACGCGTCGAGTGCCTCAGAGGTGAAAGGCGGCTCTTTTTACGGGCCGAGCGCGCGCGTGAGGAAATCCCTTTAGATGCGCGCTAACATTGAGTTTTGATGTTATGAAAAGCCTTTTCAGAGACTTCTGAATATGTCTTTCATGGTCGTTGGGTGTGTCAGATGCGTCAAGTGTTGATACATTTCTTAGCCAAGCTGGAGAACGAGAAAAGCAATATGATTGGTTGGGAGCAGCTGAGTTTTGCCGGAAAGCCTTAGGCTTAGTATCTGAAGCTGATTTCTTGAAGACAGGTGAGATTCAGGAAAAGATTGGCTATTGCTTTCATCGGGGCGCTATGCAGGCCGAAAGCCAGGAAAAGTTTACGGAAAGAGTGAGATTGGCAGCTGAGGCCAATAATAAAGCAAGTGACTCCTATGCGAAACTGAATGCAGACCATAAGGCGCGAATGCTTCGCTCCCGAGCTGTTTCCAGATATCTTCGTCACTGGCTTGCGTCTAACCCCTCGGAAAAAAAGACGCTTCTGGATGAATGCATCGAGTCTGTAGGTAAAGTCTTGGAGCTTTTCTCAGAATCCGGAGACATGCAGGAATATAGGAGAACTTTCAATGCAATGGCCTCCGGCTTTTCAGTCTTCGACTTAAGATGGCACACCGAATGGAACAGAAAAGTCATAGAGGAAGTCGCTGAAAAAGGCGTTCGTTTGGGAGAAAAAGCGATCACAGATCTCTCCGAACCTCATGACCTACACAGCTTTGTGGCGGCTTACATTGTTGCGGCCAGTTGCACGCTCACACTCACCTGGTTCGCCCTTGAGGATCCAGACCTGCAAATGCAATATAATGAGAAAGCTGTCAGATATATCAACAAAGCTCTCGACATTTGCGAAAAGGCAAGCGACGTTTACTTTTCAGGATATTCACATTTCTGGCTAGGGTTCAATCTTGAGGGAGAGGAGAGCATCAAACAATTTGAGAAAGCGCTTGAATGCGCCGAGAAGGTTCGAGACAACTTTATGAAAGCTTGGGCACTGGATTTCCTCGCTTACGCAACTTACTGGAAAGCCATCGAAACCGAGGACCCCGACCACAGACGGAAACTCGCTGAAGAAGCTATGAGGTTCTATGACAATGCTCAGCATCTGTTCTCTATATTCTCTATCCTAAGTCCAAGAGGAGGTCTAATATCCCCGCCAGGAGGCTACACCGAACATTATCGTTATCTAGCTGAGTGGGAAACCGATCCAGAGAAAAAACTCGATTTCCTGAAGAAGTCAGAAAAAACTGGAATAGAAGCCTTAAAAGTCGCCGAGAGTTCGGAAGTGCCAAGCGCCGTAGCCTTCATGCTTCACATACTCAGCAAGACGCTCACAGTCCGAGCACGCTTCGAACCAGATCCTAATGAGAAAAATAGACTATTAGAAACGGCACTCAATTACATAGAAAGGTGCATTGCTCTATACGAAAAATGGAAACCCTTTGTCTACTGGAATCTAGCAGTAATGTACAATGAACTCGCCGACATAAAGGCCGAAATGGGCTATTTGGAACCCGACCTCAAAACCAAAAGGATGCTCCTTGAAGAAGCGGCAACAAACAAAGAAAAATGCCTCGCAATGATGGCGAAAAGGATACGCTACTTTGAGAAGACAGGCATGATAGTGCCTTTTGCTAGTTTGTATGGTTACCAAGACACCTACTGGACATTGCTCATCAGCCTATACAAGTTGACAAATAATCCAGAGCATCCAAAAAAGGCTATAGAAATCACCCAGAAAGCAATGGAAACCGCCGTTAGACTCAACATGGTTAGTCTGATGGCAGAATCCTACTGGAAAATCGCTAAGGCACAAGATATTTTACAGGAATACTTGCCCGCCGCCGAAAACTTCGAACGCGCTTCAGAAAGTTACTCGAAAGCAGCCGAGAAAATTCCAAAGTTGAAAGACCTGTATCAAAACTATGCGTCGTATATGCGGGCTTGGAGTGAAATCGAGAAGGCAAAGCATCATCATGAAAGGCAAGAATACGGTTCGGCAAAGGAACACTTCGAGAAAGCTGCCAATCTGCACAAATCGTTGAAACAATGGAGTTACTTGACTCCAAACTACGAAGCTTGGACCCTAGTTGAAAACGCGGAGGACTTGAGCAGAAGGGAACGGAGCGAAGAAGCACTTCAAGCCTTTGAACAGGCGACCAAACTCTTCGACGAAACCAAAAGAACCCTCCAACACAACCTCGGCAAGATTGAAAACCTAGACGAAAAACAAATGGCAACCAACATTGTAAAGGCAACCGACTTAAGACACGAATACTGCATCGGAAGAATCGCCCTTGAACAGGCAAAAATCCTCGACAAGAAGGGCGACCACTACTCAAGCTCAGAAAAATACAGCTCCGCAGCGGAAACCTTCGAGAAGATAAGCATAGAACTGGAGTCAGAACCAGAACGGAGAGAACTCAAATTCATGGCAGATCTCTCACGAGCGTGGCAAAAAATGACGCGAGCCGAGGCAGAAGCGTCACCAGCGTTGTACGTTGAGGCATCTCAACTCTTCGAAGAAGCCAAAGAATACAGTCCAAACGAACAAGCAAAAATGCTGGCGTTGGCAAATAGCCGCTTCTGCGGAGCACTTGAGGCGGGAACACGATTCGCCGACACAAGAGACACGACCCTGCACGCTGCTGCCATAAAAAGTCTGGAAAGCGCCGCCAACTACTACGTGAGAGCAGGTTTCCAGAACGCCTCTGAATACGCTAAAGCGACTGATTTGCTCTTTGACGCCTATGTACACATGGACAACGCCAAAGAAGAAAAAGATCCTGATAAAAAAGCCAAGCTATACGTGATAGCTGAAAAGGTGCTACAAACATCAGCCGACTCCTTCATGAGGGCTGCACATCCAGAGAAAAGGGAACAAGTGCTAAAATTGCTGGAACAGGTGAAAGAAGAACGAGAATTAGCCGTGTCCATAACGGAGGTCTTGCACGCCCCATCCATCGTTTCCACAACTACATCCTTCACCACCCCTACACCAACCAGCGAAGAAGCAGTCGGCCTAGAAAAATTCGAACAGGCCGACATACAAGCAAACATAATAACCCGCCAAAAGGAGCTGAAAGTCGGCGAAAACCTCGACCTAGAAATAGAACTCGTCAACGCTGGAAAAGGCCCCGCTCAACTAACAAAAATCATGGAAGTACTCCCCGAAGGTTTCGAGTTAACAGAAAAACCAGAAACATACCGCCTAGAAGACAGCTACCTAAACATGAAGGGAAAACGACTTGACCCACTGAAAGCAGAAGAAATAAGACTAGTTCTCAAGCCAAGGTCCGAGGCACATTCTCCCTGAGACCAAAGGTATTATATCTTGACAAAGACGGCAAAAGCAAAACCAACGAGCCAGAACCAATAACCATAACAGTCAAAGAACTCGGAATCAAGGGCTGGATCAAAGGAGAAAGATGACGACAAACTAGTTTTAGCGCGCGCGTTCGTGCGTGTGTGCGCGCTCTTTGCGTGTGCGCGTGCCCGCGCCCCTCTCTTTTTTTATATATCTCTCTCTCGCTTTCTTTCTCTCTTGCTTTGGTTTGGGTTTGGGATAGAAATTCTATCCAACCAACCACTCATCGATTTCCTGTTTAAAGTCCTTAAGGCCGAGCGGTTGCGATGCTGTGTATATGTTGAGCTATTCTGTCGTAGATTTCAAATGCTTCACGGGTTGGCAACGCAAGCGTAGTCTTCGAGTGAAATGGCTTCTGCCTCATCCTGACATATTGGTTCTTTTTGTCAGGCCTTATCTCAATTTCGACTAGTCCTTCTTGAAGGAGCTTAGTCTTCAGGTCTGAATCTGCATTGAGAAGTTGTGCGAGAGATCCGCCCTCCCACTTCAGACCGACCACTTCCTTGCTTAAGAAGCCTTTTTTGATCGACTTGGCTTCTGCTTTCAGCTTATTTTCCAAACCATCTATTTTCGCCTGCACCACATAGTTATATCGATAAACATTTGCGCTAAGGTCAATTCCTTCATGCTCTCCACCCCCCAGCCTTCATTTCGATTTCTACCAAGTCGATGTTTCGACTTTCGACATTGACGGAACCGATAAAGTTGGTGAAAGCCTGCACTTTGGGTTAGGTTGGGGAGGGTGAAATTTTTACTCTGGAGAGAGAATGGCGCCCTGGCCGGAGTTATCTCCAGAAGTTCTAATCGGTTTGCGTTTCCACCAATAGTTAGTGCGCACCTTACCTTATTCAGAGAAATGCTCATTGTATTTCAGTCTTTCAACTTTAGGTAAATCAGTATCGCCATGAAAATGTATGCCAATGCCCTTATGACAAAGGGATAGGTGAATCCTATAGTGTCAAGCGTAGATCCTAGGATAAGGAATCCTATGGTGCCACCAACATTTCCTGACAAATTTACTATACTATAGTCGAAGCCTCTATGTTCGGTCCTAACTGAAGATGCGATCATTGCATTGTTACATGGTTGGGCTAAGCCTTCACCAATTCCTTCCAGAATATACATGGATGCGAAATACGCGAAGTAAGGAAACAGCGGTTGAACCATGATGAAAGGGGCCGACAGAAGACGGAAAAGACTTGCTAGTTTTCTTCTTCCGTATCTGTCAGCCATGCTGCCTCCGATAAATTGAGTTGAAGAAGTAAGAATGTAGCTAATCGACATGAAGCTGCCGAAGACCATCTTGTCAATTCCCAAGGGTCCAGGTTGTACAGCATATAAGGGAATAACCATGACTTCGACGGGACCCATGACAAGAGAAGAAAAAAACGTTATTATTAGCCAAATCTTCAGGCTTGGTGAAAGCCGCTTAACCAAGGCAAAGTTGAAACGTTCTTCTGATGGCAGACGATAGGAAGGAACGAACAACAGAATCAGAAAACATGAAACTAGGATCAGCACGGTTAGAAACATAAAGGACCAAAAATAGCCAATAATCTGGGAAAGAGCGCCGCCTAAGAAGTACCCCAATCCTGTTCCCATCCACCCGAATCCTCCCATACCCCCGAATCTGCGTCCTCTCTCCGAGTCCTTTGTAAGATCTGTCATAAGTGCGGGAACTATTGCGGCACTGAGAGACGTAGAAAGTCCGCTCAATGCATTCAATATTATGAAGTAAACTGTGCTAGACGCCTGTGTGTAGAAAAATGTAACAACTGCTCTGAGGACCAGTGACAGAACTAAGTAGGGTTTTCTCCCAATGACATCTGAGTGCGCTCCGAAAAACATTCCTGTAGCACCCATAACTATTCCAAAAGCACTGAAAGCAAGTCCTAGACCAACAAAGGACACACCTGAATCCCGCATGTAAAGCGGCATGATGACGCCAAAAGCTCCAAAACTAGAAGATGTTAAGAAGTTCATAGCGTACAACGCGAGTATCGCTGATCTCTTACTTGTCGATTCAATTTCCATTGTTTTCATTCTTCCTAGCATTGCTCACTCGTGCTAGAATGCCCTTTGATGCAGAACTCGCAGATTAAAATGTATACCCACATATAAGCAAGATTCGCATTAACTTGCACCTTTCAGACAATATTCTTAACTCAACGGGTACCAGTGCAAAAGTTGATTGGCGCCCTGGCCGGGATTTGAACCCGGCTCTTGTCACAGAGCACAGTTTCTCTGTAATGTCCAGCGGGCGACAGCCGCTTATACTAGACCGGACTATACTACCAGGGCTGTCCAATGGCCATGGCGCCAAGATGCATAAACAAAAATTCACTTAATTAGTCTTTTGTCTTTAGAACGCAGGTTGGGCGCGTAGTAAATGTCTTATTTTCACTGAAGGTATCTCGTCTTTGTGCTTTTTCATCTGGAGCGATGGGATATACATTACATGGAAAGCTTTCTTTGAATAGCAACCTTTTATTGCTTCTCTTTTCTTTATTTCGGGGATTATCTCTAAATTATTGAGCAAATTGAGAATTCCTTCGAAAATTGAAGGATTGACCGTTTTTATCTCTGTGCCAAGATGTCCATGCACATGACCATCACTATCGATTATTCCTGCCAAGACGCCATATTGAAATGTATGTGACCAATTCTTGTCTTGAACATACTTTAACTATCAGAGTGTTAATCGCTTAACAAGTACTTGCACGTTGTTGTATTTACCCTTCGGGAATTTAAAGATTAGATTATATACACCAAGGTCAAGCATCCTTCAACAGATAACAAATTTAACGCGGGCGACAGCCGCTTATACTATTCCGGCATTGAGGAAGACATCCTCCATGTGACCGGACTATACTACCAGGGCTTTTCGTGAACTTCTATTATTCACACATATAAATCTACTTTTTGCTCTCCCTAGAAAACTTGACGGAACCATTAAGACGAGCGCTACTGTTTAATTGGTCTTCATCCATGTTTGAACCAAACTACCATACAATGACCAAAAGAACATGCACCACCTCATAGTTTTGAATCATTAAAATAAAAGACATTCGGAATCCATCCGGCTCAAACTCAATAACAAAACGACTATGCTACCGCCTATTTGGCTCCAAATAGAGGGGTCTAACACCTTCGCACGCACACACAAACTCACAGCCCTCTCTAAATCATCAAAAACCCCTAATCACAAATCCATATTGCAACATCGCAAACTATTAGGACACTAAACCCTCAAAAAACACCCCAACAAACACAAACATCAACAAAGGAGCCCAAACAAAACATGAACGAAGAAATCTATATTGCATGCAAACAACTCATCGACGACGCCAAACTACACTGCGCCGAACTAGTCTTCAAAGACGTCTGCCTAGAAATCCTCGCCAGAGCAAGAAACGTCCTAACAGAAGAACAATTCACAGAACTCACTCAATACATAGCCGAAAGAATGAAAGAAAAAAGCCTAACCGAAGCCACACTACCAATGTAAACCAACCAAACCAGCTAAACCTTCTCCAACCCCAAAACAAACAACTCACTACTCTTCTTACGACTAGCCAAAGGCTTAATCAAACGCACAAAACCAAACCGACCGCGCACCTCAGAAACAAAACCATCCAAGAGGTCACCCTGAAAAACCTTCACAAAAAAATTCCCACCATCCCTCAAAAGACTAGTCGCGATGAACAGAGACCTACGAGCCAAATCAACCTGCCTAGCATGGTCAACCTCCCAAACACCCGAAATATTAGGCGAAACATCCGAAACCACAACATCAACAGGATCAGGCAAAAAACCACGAATAACATCAACAATACTCGGATCGTTTACATCACCAACAAGCGACCTCGCGTTCTCAGCATCCAACGGTTCAACCTCCTTAACATCCACACCCAAAACAAAACCACCTTCACCCACAACCCTCAGAGCAGCCTGCATCCAACCACCAGGCGCAGCACCCAAATCCACCACAACATCGCCTAATCTAATCACACCATACCTATTCACGACCTCAAGCAGCTTGAACGCAGCACGAGAACGAAAACGCTCCTCCTTAGCCTTACGATAAAAATAATCCCGCTTCCGCTCGCGCACCCAGGCCCTAGGCAAAATCAACTGTCACCAGAAGTAGGCATCTCTTCCTTAGCAAAAACAAGAATCCAACTGGTCAAACGCTCACAGGCATGAGGTGAAATAGTCCCCCAAGCCCCACAACGAGCATCATCAACACACATGAGACAGGGACAGGCTATAATAGAATTAATCGAAGGAGGCTTACGCTTCGGAAACAACCGATAAGTCCATCGACCACTGCGCAGCTCCCGCTCACGCCTAATCAAGCCTTTATCTTCAAGTTTCAAGGCTATCCGAGAGCCCTCTCTACTACTAGCCCCAAGCTTCCGCCACAGATCAGACTGAAGCACACCCTGACCACGAGTGTTAGTTATGAAATGCAAAGCCTTGTACTCCAAATCATCACGTTTGGGCATCACTGGTCGAATCCTTGAAGTATTTCTTCATCTTCAACAATATATATACAGTCCAAGAATAAAAATTTACGGCTTCAAAGCAAAAAGCCAAAGCGCGGAGAAAAACAACACTTGCCAAAAACAACAAGCAGAAACCAACAATACATACTGGGAATTGAATCCACAGCAGACGACTTCAGCGTCGGCATAATCTCATTCGACGGCAAAATCACAGCCAACATAATCAGCGCCTTCATGCCAGAAGAAGGCGGAATCCACCCACGGGAGGCGGCAAGACACCACGCCGAGGTTGCAGGAGAAGTAATAGAGGAAGCCTTCAAGAAAGCAAAAATTCACCCAAACCAAATAGAGGCTGTCGCCTTCTCTCAAGGACCAGGTCTAGGACCATGCCTGCGCACAGGTGCCACAGCAGCCAGAGCCCTAGCCTCATACCTACATGTTCCTTTGGTGGGCGTTAACCACAGCATAGCACACATCGAAATAGGCAAGCTGATCACGGGCGCAAGAGACCCAGTGACACTCTACGTCTCCGGGGGAAACACAATAGTCTCCGCCTTCGACGCTGGCAGATACCGCATTTTCGGTGAAACCCTCGACATCGCGGTTGGAAACTGCCTCGATGTTTTCGGCAGAGAAGCTGGGTTACGACAGAAAGCTGGGATGCCCTTCGGAGCCATTATTGAAAAGTTGGCAAGTCAAGGCAAAACGTTCATTCCGCTCCCGTTCAGCATAAAGGGCATGGACTTGTCTTTCAGCGGTTTGCTCACCGCCGCGGTTGAACTGCTCCGTGATAAGAAACACCGCCTCGAAGACATCTGTTTCAGCCTTCAAGAAACAGTCTTCTCCATGCTCGCCGAGGTAACTGAACGAGCTTTGGCTCACACTGAAAAAAACGAAGTTGTCTTAACAGGCGGGGTTGGCGCCAACATAAAGCTGCAATCTATGATAAAGGCGATTGCAGATGAACATAACACCAGCTTCTCTGCAGTTCCCACAGAATTCGCCATAGACAACGGAGCCATGATCGCTTGGACAGGCGTCCTAGCCTACAACCACGGTATCACAGTGCCACTAGGAAAGAGCATGGTTAGGTTAAAGTGGAGATTAGACGAGGTCTACGTGCCATGGGTAAGGGAGGCTGAAACCCAAACGTGCTGATGAAAAAAGGAGCTGAAGCCAACCTCTACCTCGAAGAATGGCATGGAAGAAAGGTGATTATGAAACGACGTTTAGCCAAAGCCTACCGTCTATCTCAATTGGACTCAACCGTTAGAGCACAGCGAACGCTACACGAACCATTGCTTATTCATCGCGCAAAAGAGGCTGGGGTTCCAACACCAACGATTTTTATGGTGGATTTGGCTGACTCAAACATCATCATGGAATATGTTGAAGGCAAGCAGGTTAAGCAAGTTCTAAACGGCCTGTCTCCAAAAGAAAAATTGCTCCTGTGCCGTCACATCGGCTCATTGATTGGACGCTTACACAAAAACGGAATAATTCACGGAGACTTGACCACATCCAACATGGTCCTTACATGCGCTGGAAAAATCTACTTTGTGGATTTCGGTTTGGGCGAATACTCCGACGAGCTAGAGGCGCGCGGCGTGGACCTTCACCTGATGAAGAGGGCGCTCCAGAGCACACATTACAAGTATGCCAAAGAATGCTTTGGGGCTGTGATGAGGGGTTATGCTCGAGTTGTGGGGGAAGAAACTGCAAAAAATGTTTTGGGAAAAATTTCTGAGATAGAGAGAAGGGGCAGATACGTGGCTGAAAGAGGAGAATAGCAGTTGTTTATTTGATGCGTCTGAGTTTTGGAAAAAGGCGTTGGGTGGCTATTATGATGATTCCGACGGATGCTGACATTGCGCATGCTGTGATTAGGTCTTTTTCGAAGCCGTATAAAGTTGAGTTTGGCATTTACGGTTGAGTTTGAGGGATTGTAGATTGCTAATTCAAAGAGTTAAAAGCCCAAAACGCCAATCTAGATTAAAGTAAACATAGCTCAAAGGCTGTGCCGTTCATGAATCATTTTCGACAAGGCAAAGTGGCCTTTTTCGTAACCGGTAATGTTCACAAATTCAATGAAGCTCGACACGTCCTCTCCAGATTTAGTATCGCAACCGCTATGCTCAACATCGAAGCGATCGAAATCCAAGACGACAATCTGAAGAAAATAGCCAATACCAGCGTAACAGACGCTGCACAGAAGTCAGATCTACTCGTTTTTGTTGAGGACGCAGGTCTCTTCATAAAAGCGCTTAATGGTTTTCCCGGACCATACTCCAGCTACATTTACCGAACCATCGGCACAAAGGGAATCCTAAAGCTAATGGAAAGAATCAAACAACGAAACGCCTACTTCCATTCGGTCGTCTCCTTCAGTGATCCAAGAAGAAAACCGGAGCCTTTATGCTTTGAGGGCAGAGTTGATGGAAAAATCACTTACGAAGAAAGGGGTAATCAAGGCTTTGGCTTCGATCCTATTTTTCAGCCTTATGGTGGAAGCGGAGCAACCTTCGCCCAAATGTCCACAGAAGAAAAAAATCGGCATTCGCACAGGGCTCAAGCCTTAACGAAATTTGCTGCTTGGTTCAAGTCTCATACGTAACGAAGGTTTTAAATATGCCGAGTCATTCGCTGTTTTAGAGTCTTGGAGGACAACCAAAGTGCCAAAAGTCGAAAAGGGAAAGTCACATTCAATTCGACCAGTTGGCAAGCGAGCGCCTGCTTGGTGCAAGTACACACCTGAGGAAGTCGAATCCATCGTCATCAAACTTGCTAGGGAAGGGCACAGCCCCAGCAAAATGGGCGTCATCCTTCGTGATCAGTATGGCGTACCGTTGACCAAACAAATCGTTGGGAAAACCATCACAGAAACCCTGAAACAAGCGGGTCTGGCTCCTTCCTTTCCCGAAGACCTAGAAGTTTTGTTGAAGAGAGCCTCAGGCTTAGTGGTTCATCTTGAAAAGAACAAGAAAGACTCTTATAACAAACGGGCACTCCAACAAATAGAAGCGAAAATCCACAAGCTTGCCAAATATTATAAGCGTGAGGGCGTTTTGCCACTAGATTGGAAGTACCAGGCAAAAACCGCCAGTTTGGTTTAGAGGTATTTATAACGGAAAGCAAAGAACAGTTTGAGGCTTTTTTGAAAGCCGCCACTCAAGCAGCCGACCTGATTAAGAAGCACGTTAAAAATGGAGTATTCATCCACGTTGTTTCCCACCTAGACGCTGACGGTCTTGCGGCCGCTGGCATTATTGGCACCGCGTTGGCCAGGCTTGACGCATCATTTCGCATCAGAATTGAAAGATGGATAGATGAAAAAATTGTGAACGACATAACCGCTGACAAGCCGTCCCTTATAGTTTTAACAGACTTCGGAAGCGGTGACTTAGATGTTTTAAATTCTAGCTTAGTGAATCGCCAATTGATTATTCTTGATCATCATCAGCCTGTGGATAAGGCTGACCCTTCATTTGTGCATGTGAATCCTCATCTCTTCGGAATCGATGGGTCTCGAGACATAAGCGGCGCCGGAGTAGCTTACTTTGTGGCTAAAGCCTTGGACGAAGCCAACTCTGATTTGGCCAGCATCACTGTCGTGGGTGCGTTAGGAGATTTACAAGACAAGTATGGGCAGAGGCGGTTGGGTGGACCCAATGCCATCATAGTGGAAGATGCTGAAAAGGCGGGTTCCCTCAAGATTGAAACCGATCTAATGTTTTTTGGAAGAGAAACACGCCCAATCCACAAAGCACTGGCGTGCACCACAACACCGTTTATTGCTGGGATAAGCGGCGAAGAAGACAAGAGTCTTGCGTTTCTCGTGAGTCTGGGTATCACGCCTAAAAAGGGTGAAAAGTGGCGAGCGTTACGTGATCTTTCTGAGGATGAGAAAAAGAGACTTTTCAACGCGCTGGCTGATTATTTAGTCTCCAAGGGTTTGCACGGCGATATAGCACTTAACCTTCGAGGGAGCGTTTACACATTGACTCGTGAAGAGCCTTGGACCTCGCTGCGTGACGCAAGGGAATTTTCAGTACTTCTAAACGCAACAGGACGCATGGATAGGCCTAGTTTAGGCGTAGCCATCTGCATGGGAGATAGAGGCTCAGCCCTCGAGGAGGCAACTACCGTCTTGGAGGAATACAGGCGAACAATAACTAAGTATTTGAACTGGCTTATGGAACCCAACACTAACCGCATAGAAGAGCTGAGCAACATCTATGTTGTGCGCGGTGAAGGCGTCATCGATGACAAAATCATAGGAACAATCTCGTCCATTTTGTCGATGAACTTGACAAAGCCAGAGAAACCCATCATCGCTTATTCCGTGGTCTCTGGAGAAAACTTGGCGAAGATTTCGGCTCGAGCAATAGATCCTATGATAAGAAAAGGACTTAATCTCGGAGAAATCCTTCGAATTGCAGCCGAAAAATACTCAGGTAGAGGTGGAGGCCACGACATAGCCGCTGGTGCTCAAGTGCCCATTCAGGAATTGGATTCTTTTATCGAGTTAGTAGATGAACTCGTTAAGAAGAATTTGGAAGGTTCAGCTGTTGAAAGCTGAGATTTCGCTTTCCTACAAAAACGTTGAGGAGGCTGATGCTGTTGCCAAGGCTGTGTCGCCAGACAATGTTGTGGTTCCGAAGGGTTTGTTCATCAGAACTCTGAGACGGAGAAATAAAGTGTTCACTAAGATTGAGTGCAAAACAAGGCTGCAAACCTTTATTTCTACAATAGACGACCTCTTGAACGCTATTTCAATCGCGGAGAAATCTTTGTCAGCGATTAAGAATCAGTGAAGCTTCTGTGATATTTTGTCACTGAACTCAGTGCTTTTCATAAACACAGAAAGATGGATTTGAAAGAGACAGCGACTTGTGTAGTATAGGTTAAATATTTGGCATAACTAGGTTGAAAAAGCGTGAGGACCTGCAAGTGTTGGACATAAAGCTGATTCGTGAGAATCCTGAACTCGTTAGGAAAAACTTAGAGAAGAGGGGAGATCCTGAAAGACTTGAGTTGTTAGATGATTTGATGCGATTTGACAAGGAATGGAGACAACTCTTAACCAGAGTGAACGAGCTTCGACATAGGAGGCGATTGGTCACAGAGGAAATAGCAAAACTCAAAAAAGAGGGCAAGGACACCGCTCAAAGGCTGAAGGAAGCCCAAGTCATACCCAAAGAAATAGAAAAACTTGAGAAGCAGGTGGAAGAACGCAAAGAAAAGGTCGATCAGACCCTGTTGCAGTTGCCCAACCTTCTGCATGAGTCTGTGCCCGTTGGGAAGGACGAGAGCGCAAACGAAATAGTACGCGTTGTGAGAAGACCGCCTAAATTCGACTTTGAACCCAAAAATCATCTAGAAATCGCTCAGAATCTTGGTCTAATAGATGCCGACCGCGGCGCTAAGGTTGCAGGTCACGGTTTCTACTATTTAAAAGGCGCCTTAGTGCTCCTTGATTTCGCCATAACAGCCTACGCCATAGACTTCATGACCAAGCGCGGCTATCAACTCATTGAGCCGCCTTTCATGATGCGCAAAAAACCCTACATTGGTGCCACAGACCTCGAGTTCTTTGCTGACCAACTCTACAAAATAGAGGGCGAAGAACTCTATATCATAGCCACGGCTGAGCATCCGCTAGCTGCGTTTTTCATGGACGAGGTGATTGAACAGAAAGATCTGCCCATAAAACTCGTGGGATTCAGCACAAACTTCAGGAAGGAGGTGGGTGCGCATGGAAAATACACTAAGGGCTTATTCCGCATGCACCAGTTTAACAAGGTTGAGCAGTTTGCTTTCTGTTTACCTCAAGATTCATGGAAGCTTCATGAAGAACTACAGAAGAACGCTGAAGACATGTACAGAGACTTGGGGCTGCACTTTAGAACGGTGAACGTGTGCACCACCGATATTGGCAATCTTGCGGCAAAGAGATACGATGTGGAGGTTTGGATGGCTGACGGCGTCTATAGAGAAATCGGCTCCAACTCAAACTGCACCGATTACCAAGCAAGACGACTAAACATTCGATATCGAGAGAAAGAGGGAATGGCTCCCACTGGTTTCGTGCACACTGTTAACAACACCGCTTTAGCCACAAGCCGAACCATGATGGCTATACTGGAGCAGTTTCAGCAAAGAGACGGCTCAGTGCTTGTTCCGAAGGTATTACAGCCTCTCATGGGTGGAATAGGGAAGATAAAGTGATTCTGCGCGCGCACAAGAACACTCAGATTTTTGAGTTTCAATGAAGCTTTCTTATCTTATCCATGTCAAAATAGGAGTCTTTTGTAGGCTTAAAAAGTAAGATTTTTTCTTTAATTCTGTTGTGTCTTTTTGTTTAACTGAAAACCTTTTAATATGGCATTGAGAGATTTCCAGTTCGCACGGGAGGCTCATCGTGTCATCCAAGAAGCGTGTAAGGGACAAGTGGCGTGGCAAGGATTGGTATTCTATCCTAGCTCCTTCCTATTTTGGCGGAACCGACTTAGGCTCGGTTCCAAGCGACGACCCGTCTAGGCTTATGGGCCGGGTGGTTGACGCTACACTTTATGATTTGACCAATGATTTCGCTCATCAATACCTGAAGATGTTTTTTCAGGTTTCTGAGGTTGAGGGCAAAACCGCACGTACGATTTTTAAGGGACATGAATACTCTCGCGACTACCTGCGGAGCTTGGTTAGAAGAAAAACCACGAGGATTGACGTCATTCTCAACGTAACAACAAAGGACAGCTATCAGATCCGCCTTGCTGTCTGCGCCTTTACACTAGCCCGAATAAGGACAACGCAGGAGCATGTGATTCGAGCTTTGATGAGGAAGATTGTGGACGAAAAGGCGAAGGCTTTAACCTTCGACCAGTTTGTTCAAGAGGTTGTGCTTGGAAAAATCGCTTCTGATGTCTACAATGAAGCCAAGAAGGTTTCACCCATGCGTCACGTGGGCATCCGAAAGTCTAAGCTCGTTGCTCAGCCTGAGCAAATCGTTCAGCCCACTATTGCAGGATAATGTTTTGAGGCAGAATTTTGCGTGATAAACGCTCTGCTTCGGTGAAGGCAAAAGTCGCAAGAGAAGCCGCTATCCTTCTCTACTCGCAGCTGGAAAAGGAGTACAAACAAGCCAAGCTGAAAGCTGCAAACACGTGGGGAACCCGAGTTCTGCCGAGCAACAGGGAAGTAGCTGAAGAACTCGACAAAGTAGCCGACGAAGCGGAGGGCTCTATCCGAAGAGAAAGGCTTGTTCAAATGCGAAAAGATGCATTGTCTGTGATGGTAACTCTGGGCGATTTGCATCCACGACTGGTTGGCAGCGTATGGAGGGGCACGACGCATAAACATAGCGACATCGATATTGAGGCTTTTACATCGGACCCTGAAATCGTGCTTGAGAGGCTCCGACAAAGCGGTTTGAATTTTCGTGGGGTAGAGTGGCAGCCGGTCACTAAAGGAGATAGCATCGAAGTAGCCTTACACGTTTACCTAGTCCTCCCTTCAGGCAATGAAGCTGAGGTTGTTGTGCGAAGTCCAGAAAAGTTGAATGAAACCGAAAAGTGTGAAATATTTGGTGACACCATAAAAGGCTTAAACGTGCATCAGCTTCGAAAGGTTCTGATGGAAAATCCCACTCGAATGTTTGTACCCAATTAGACAGGCTATTGTTTGAAGAGCGTTATGGATTGTTTGTTCGACAAAAAGTGCAAATGAGTTATATACATGTTTCTTCATAGAAAAAAATTAGCCATCGAACACCCTATGATTTAAAAACCGGCATTCTTGGAAAGATGAGGTGAGGAAACATGGAGTTCGACAAGAAACGGTTCAAACAGATGTTCCCTAACTTAGCGAGTGAAATGGACAGTAATGAAAATCGTGTCGCAATTTCTTCGGTTCGTTCAGACATGTCGACGAGTGAACGGGCATCAACAAAGAGATTCGATAACTACATGCCAGACGCCATAGATTTTATCCGCAGATGTGACAACGAAAAGCAAGCTGAGGAAATCATTGACTTTCTAGAAAAGAGACAGGAAATCAGTAGAGAGTATGCACAGAGGCTTAGGAAGCAGCTCAGAACCAAGGGTGTTCGAAGTTTCGGTCCTAAGAAACAAGACGACTATTATTCTCGCGTAGGAATAGTTTGAGCGATCTCTCTCAATCATATTGTTTTCTTTCAGTGCAAACATTTTAGAACAAATTTGATCCTCACTTTCTTCATGGTGTGTACCAGCTTGTCTCGACTGGCACGGCGCAGAGACAAGTGGCACTTTCTTAGAATGGGCGCTGACTGGGATCGCACAACTGTGCCCATCTACGGGGCCGCAGCTCGCGGCAAATGCGTTCCACTGCTAAAAACGCTTCTCACAAGCAACTGTAAGAACGAGTGCGCCTACTGCACATTTCGAACAGGACGAAGCACCCAACGAATGACTTGGGAGCCCAGAAAACTAGCTGAAATAACCGTGCACTTATGGAAGCAAAGAAAAATCTGCGGTCTCTTTCTGAGTTCCTCTGTTTTTCAAGACCCTGACCGCGTTACCGAGAGCCAGTTTGAGGTTCTCCGCATCCTTCGAAGCATGGGTTTTTCAGGCTACATTCATCTGAGGTTAATGCCCGGGATAAGCAACCGCTACGTACGAGAGGCTGTGGAACTCGTTGACAGAATCGGAATAAACATAGAGGCTCCCAACAAAGATGTTTTCGACGAACTCTGTCCAAACAAGGGTGGCTTCAGAGAAGCTATTCTAAAGCGTTTGGACTGGATTGTGAATGAGGTCAAATATATTGGAAAGAAGACAAGAGAGAGTAGATGGGGTTTCGCCAGAAGTGGCGTTGACACCCAAGTGATCGTAGGCGCCGTAGACGACAACGACTGGGAGTACCTGCAAGTTTCTGAATGGCTCTACAAGACTCAAGGCTTAAAACGGGTCTACTACAGCGGTTTCGAACCCATCGAGCACACACCATTAGAGAATCACGTACGATGTCCACCAAATCGGGAACACCATCTGTATCAGTGCTTCTTTCTCATCCGAGACTACGGGTTCAAAGCAGATTCCTTTGCCCCAATAGTCAACGACCAAGGCTTCTTACCCAACCTTGACCCCAAACTAGCTCTGGCTCAAGCAAACAGAGACCTGTTTCCTATCGACCTTAACGAGGCTTCTTATTATGACATTCTCCACATTCCAAAAATCGGACCTGTAACGGCTCGGAGAATAATAGTCGCTAGAGAAAACACTAAGATTCAACGATTCGATGATTTGGAAAAGATAATCGGAGCAGGCTTAACACGAAAAGTGAGCCCATATGTTGAATTAACAGACAAGCGGTTGACGGATTTTTAAGAAGGAAAGTAAATATAGGGACAGTTTGCAATACATACGGCAAGCAAGCATAGAAAACCAACAACAAAAACGTGGTGTTCAGCTTGAAGAAGGCACGATTAGCAATTGTTCTTTTTGCACTTTGCATCCTCCCAATGGTTACTTTTGCCTTGTCTCCCGCTGTGGAGGCATCGTCCACATCATTAGACGTGAGGGTTGACCATGTAGTGGAGATTAGAAACGGAGGATTATTAGTAATAAACGACACGGTGACCCTATCAAACACTGGAGGAAGCCCAGAGCTTCTTCATAATTATATGTTAGGCTTTCCGTACGCTCACCGATCAAATCTCGACTACGCCTTCGCATATGAAGCCTCAAATCCACATTCAAGGTTAAAACTCGAACTCAACGCTGGCATGGGCAGAACAGGCTTCTATGGGGTAAACGTGGTCTATCCACAGGCGGTTAACATAAGCGGTGGCGGACAGTACAAATTCACGGTGGTCTATGTCTTCTCAAACAGCATCACCCCAAGAGAAGCTGCAGGAGAAACCACGTACAACGCCAGCTTTCCAGCCTATCCAAGTCTAACCCAAAGCGCATATGAAGCAAACCTGACGATAATATTTCCAGATGGGCTCTATTACGTGGAAAGTTCCTTTGGAAAAAACGGAGTAAATTTCACAAGAAACATCATTGGTTCCAAAAATTACTTCTATAACGTCACGAGCAACTTGAGCGAATTCTCCGACCAAACGGGATGGTTTGTCATCGCCAAGTCTACAAGCGCTCTAGAACTCTTGGAGGTGAATGAGGTTAAACGCGAAATCGAATTTCCTAGCATGGAGCAAATTGTTGTATCCGACTCTTACAGAGTGCTAAACAAAGCCGACAACCTTACTCAACTTAAAATAAAGATACCCAAAGGAGCCTCCGATGTTTCTGCGTTTGATGATTTCGGGTTGATTTCAACCGCCAATCTGAGAATAGAAAAAGGAGGCACAGGCACAGACGTGACTATAACCCTTCCGATTCCGCAAGGTAAAGGCGTAGAAGAACGAATTATGGTTCACTATAAGCTTCCTTTGAAAGACTATGCCAAAATAGAAAGCTGGAGTGAATTTAATGTCTCCATGGCGCTTTTCGAAAATTTCAATTGGACCATAAGGAGATTGGCCACGACCATAACTCTGCCTGAAGGAGCCGCTTTGCTTTCATCACCGCTCTCTCCTGGGTTAAACAATATTCAGAACAATGCTTTCAGTAGCTCGTTGACCTTCGTCTTCCAGAACGCTACGCCATTTCACGACCTATCATTCAACTTCAAGTATGGGCGTGTAGTTTTTTGGGAGTCTTTTCGTCCAACGCTCTGGATGAGTGCCCTAGTAATGGTTATTGCTGCCATAGTTGGTGTTTGGCGTGTTTATCAACCACCAGCCGCTCCAATAACCACAGCAATAGCTCCTGTTCGAGTAGAAGAACTAAGGAATTTTGTTGACTCGTATGGTGATAAGAGGCGTTATCAGAGAGAACTCGAATCGCTTGAGACACAGGCTCGCAAAGGTAAGATTCCAAGGCGAACCTACAAGGTGCGAAGAATGACCATTGAAAGCCGTTTGGCATCGCTTTCTCGTGACTTGGGAGCTCTGAGGGAAAAGATTCGCAGAGCTGGTCCAAGATACACTGACCTAATGCGTCAACTCGAAGTGGCTGAAACCGAGTTGGAGGGTGTTGAAGCTGACATCAGCCGAACCGAGGTTCGATACCGCCGTGGCGATATCTCTCCAGCCGCGTATCACAAGCTTCTCGAGGACTCTTTTAGACGAAGGGACCGTGCCAAAACCACCGTTGAGGGGGTTCTGTTAAGGCTAAAGGAAGAAATAAGTTAAGCTTAAAGCATGAAGAGGTAAACGTTTTTATTCTCCACCGTTTATTCTGATAAGATTCTCCTAAAAGGAGCCTAGCCTGCAAAATGGTTGAAATCAAAATAGATAATGACAAATGCGATGGCTGTGGAACCTGCAAGGATACATGTCCGACAGCGGTGTTCGAAATCGTTGATGGTAAATCAAAGGTCGTTAACCTAAACGATTGCTTGGTCTGTCGAGCTTGCGAGGTGCAGTGTCCAAAAGAAACCATTCAGGTAATAGAGTAAATTTTTGATTCAATTATAATTTCCAGAAAGACGATTGAACGCGCTTGACGCTGTTTATGACTTCTTCTGCTTTTTTAAGTGTCTTAGCATTTCCCGTGGGGCGGCGATCTCTAATCACATAAGAAGCGTTGGCCATCTTTGCAATGGCTGCAGTTGCCATTCTACCGAGAAATCTGAGGCTGTACCCACCCTCTAGGGTTACTGCGAGTTTCTTCTCGCAGAGCTGGGCTGCTACAGTTACAATCTTTGTGAAGGTTTCCTCATAGCTTTTCATTGACAAAGAAAGTGCGCCTACAGGGTCTGTATAATGTCCGTCGAAGCCTGCTGAAACTAAGATAAACTGCGGCTTGTACTGGTTGGATATTGGCACAACGATCTCGTCGAAGGCTCGACGATAGATTGCGTCGTCTATCCTGAAGGGCAAGGGAACATTAACCGTGTAGCCTATTCCCTCGTCTTCGCCGATTTCGTCGACGAAGCCTGTGCCTGGAAAGCCACTTGAGTCTTCGTGGAGGCTTATGTAGAGCACTCTGTTAGTGTTGTAGAAGATTTCTTGTGTTCCGTTTCCATGGTGAGCATCTATGTCCAGAATCAGGATACGTGAGTAGTTTAGGCGATGAAGCAGATGAGAGGCGGCGATTGCAATGTTGTTGAAAAGACAGAATCCTAGGGGGTAGTAGGCGCCTGCATGGTGTCCTGGCGGTCTGACAAGCGCAAACGCGTTCTTCGCCTTCCTATTGGTCACTATGTTTACGGCGTCTATGAGTGCTCCAACCGCCAGGAAGGCTGCTTTACAGCTTTGTGTGCTGACAATGGTGTCGCCGAGGTCGAGGAGTCCGCCGCCTTGGGCGCATGTTTGTTCGACTAGTCTGACGTAGTCTGGCTCGTGCACGAGTTCTAAATCTTCATAACTAGCTGGTTTAGGTTCAACTAGTGTGCATTTTCCAGTTTCTAACAAGCCGCTTCGGTTCAGTTCTTTAAGAATTACTCTTAAACGGTTAGGTGTGTCTGGGTGATCGGGTCCGGTGTCGTGTTCAAGGAATTTTGGGCTGTAGAAAATGGCTGTGTTCACTTTTGCTTCACTTCTGAGTTTGGATAGACCTCTCTGAAGACTTTGTTTATGTAAGAGTGTTGTGTCAAACCTTCTCTCTTTGCCAGTTTCTTAAGAGCCTTGTCTACTCCGGTTGCAAACTGAACTGCTCTCTTAGGTTTGTTTGCGATAGAGGCTGGGATGCCTAAGTTCTTGGCGACTTGGCGCAAAACTCTCTTTCTAATGTTGTCTTGGGCTGATTTGATTTTGAGGTTGATGGGCAAGCTTAAGGCGAAGCGCACAACTTTGGTGTCGACGAAGGGTAGGCGCAGTTCAATCTTGTGGTAGGCGCACACTGGCTGGTCTCTTTGAAAGTTTGTTTTGTATGATATGGCAGTGTCGTTATAGAGGGCTTGTCTGACTTTTTCAGCGCCGCTTTTTGCATAGATTGTCAAGTATCTGTGGTAGCCTCCGAAGAGTTCGTCTGCGCCTTGTCCAGCCAAAAGAACACGGTATCTGAGTCTGGCTGCGACTTGGGCACTCCAAAAGATTGGGATAGCCACGCCCACTTTCATGGGATCCGGTTCTTCCATTAGCCATAAAACCTTTGGGAGTATGCTTTCCACGTCTGCAAGCGTGTAGGTTTGGAGTGTCAGTGGTAGCTCAAGCGTTTCTGCTGCGTCCTTGGCAGTTTCAATTTCACTCTGTCCTTCTAATCCCACACTTATCAACTGAGTTGAGACGCCTGTGAGTTTCGTCAGAACGGCCACTATGCTGCTGTCTAAGCCGCCTGAAAACGCCACTGCAACCCTGTCCACATCAGAGACCCGTTCTCGCGTTGATTCTTCGAGGAGTTTTTGAAGGTGCTTAGCGGCTTCGAATATTTTTATTTTCTTTTGAGGGGGTTGTTTAAGAATTGAAACTGGTTCGAAGGTGAATCCTTTTTGGTTCATGGTGGCTAAGTTTCCAGGTGGAAACGACTGCGTGTTGAGTATTCCTATTTTCCATAGGGATTTGCGTTCTGATGCGATGGCGCTTATTGTTTGGTTTTCGCCGTAGTAGAGTGGGCTTGTTCCCATGGTGTCTCGTCCGACTAGGATTTTATTTGGAAATGCCACGGCGAATGTGTAGGATCCGTCGATGTCTTTGAGGATGTGTCTTGCGATTTTTAGTGGCTGGTGCCTTGTTGCGTGTATGATTTGGTGGATGATTGAAGCTTTTGGGTGGAAGTGTTGTCCTTCGAAGATCCATATGCAGTTTTCTCCTAGAATTGGCTCTGATGAGTTTGTGCCAACCGCGGTTTTTGAATATGTTCTTCCCTTTGTTAATGTGTCCATTGATTGAGTGATGAAGGTTGAGGGTTGACCGACGATCTTTGGGGTTGTTGTTCCTCTGTGTGCTAGTTCTTTCAGCATGGTTGCTACTGTTGAGGGGGCGTTTGTTCCTTTCTTGTCGAAGGCTGCGGCGATTGCACCCATTTTTTAAAGGGCTCCGATTGTGTGATGTTGACTTTGAGGGATGTTAATGTTTTAGAGGCTTTAACGTTTCTCACGATGTTGTTTTTAAGACAATATTTCGGGTAAAAGTTTAGCCCCTCTAATGTGTACTGCAAGTTCATAATGTTTAATGGTTTCTAAACGAATGATTTCATGAAAAAGTGAACAAGAGTGACGATTCCTATCTTCAGGCCGTATGTCTTCCTCCGCTGCAAGAGATGCGGTAAGAAGACCGACCATGTCTTGGTTAGCATTGCTAATGCAAAAAAGGGTGAAATCCAAGAGACCTTTGAGTGTCAGGAGTGCGGCGAAACCAAAACGATCTTTGAGTTAGCTTGGGTTATGCAACTTCAGAATCAGCTTGAAGTAGCATCGTGAAAGGGATTTTTATGACTAAGTCAATTAAGCCGATTCTGTTCGCCGTTATCGCATTAGTGGCGACGGTTTTGGCAGCTTACGTCATCAATTTGCTCGACCAGATTGTGCACGTGCAACTCTATAATTTCGATTTAAAATTCGATTTGGCGTGGGCAAATCCGTATTGGAACCTTTTACACATCTTACATGTCCTTTTGTGCGTCATAGCGGTGTCCACCGTTGCTAACGTCATATTCACTGTTACTGCTAGAAAGCCTGTTTCTGCGAAAAAACCGAGTGAGAGAATGGTGCCAAGCCAAAGGCCAGTTAGAAATGTTCTCTCTACCAAGCATGCGGTTGAAAAGGAGACGATTCTTCCATCTCAGAAGGCTGCCACGCTGTCAGTGGAGCCTGTAGCCCCTACGCCGACTCAGGTTACGCCTTCGCCTGTGGATGTCTCTGGGTTGACAAAGTGCCTTCATTGTGGTAAGCTGTTTTCTCAACCCTTGCAGATGCTGGATTTTCGAGGCGACATGCCGCGCATTATGCGTATTTGCCCATATTGCAACGAGATTATCCCTACGACAGTAAGTCTGCGGCAAGATGGGCGCACGGGCAAACAATAGATGCAGGGTCTTCTTAAGGGAGCGTTTTTTTAGGGTTAGTTTCGTTTACCTCTGCCCTCGGTCTTTTTCCTCTGGAGGGTTAAGTCTAAATGGGTTTTTCGTTTTGTGTTGTTGATTGTTTGGTGGTGGTGGGTTGGTTTGGTGTGTTTGGTTTGGTTTAGATTGGTTTTTGGTGGTGGCTGGATGAAAATTGGTGACTTTTAGGCACTTTTTGTTGTTTTTTGTGTTTGGGGGGTTGTTGTGGAGCAGTTTGTTGTGCGGGTTTTTCGGGGTGGGAAGGTTACTATTCCTAAGCGTTTGAGGGAGTTGCTTGGGGTTGAGGATGGGGATTATGTTCGTTTGGGTGTTGTGGAGGTCATTAGGTTGAAGGTTGAGGAAAAATGCATTGGGCGTGAGTAAGGGGGTGTCTGGTGGGTTGAGTGCTTTGAAACATGGGTTTTTTCGGGTTGGGTTTATGCTTTGTGACAGGTGTGTGTCGAATGTTGAGTGTGGGCATTTCCAGCCTAAGGGTAGGTGTTTGTTGGAGAGGAGGGCTTTTGATAGGGTTGTTTCCGAGTTGTTTGATGAGTTTGAGTTGGAGAGTGTGGCGGATAGGATTTTGGTTGAGAGGGTTGCGATGTATCTTATTCGTATTGCGAGGGCTGAGGCCTATGATGTCGCTGTTGGTGTCACTGAGAGCTCTGCTCTCTGGGGGACCTATATCAGCAGGATGGATAACACGCTTAGGGGCTTGCTTAATGACTTGGCTTTGACTCGAGTGAAGCGCAAACAGTTGGAGAAGAACGAGGCGTTGCTTGTGAGCGTGGATGAGGTTGTTCAAAAGTTTGCAAAGGCGGAGTCTGAGTCAAGAAAACGCGGTAAGATTGAGGTTGAAAAGGTCCGGGCTGCTTTTGCTCCGAGAAAGTTGGTGTTGACCAGTTGGAGGAGGGATTACAAGAAATTTAGCCTGACTGCTCGCCGGGGTAAGAACGTTGGTTAAGAGGGCTAAGAGAAAGATTCCTAGAAATGCCGTAGAGATGATGACGCATGCGTGCGAAATGCTGAGCGACGAATGGAAGAAACCAGCGGCAGAGATTTTTAAGGGTTTCTTGGAGTTGATGAACAGATACGCTGATTATTTCTTCAGTAAGCCTTGGCCTAAGAAGTATGATTATAAAGAAGCTACTACTTTCACTGATGAGGATCTCGACTTTCTTTTTGAGAGTGAAGACGAGTTTTCAGATAGGTATACAACAGTTTGTCTTAAGAAGAACATGAATCTAGAAGTCGGGTTTATGGGATATTTCGGGATTTTTTGGACGCAACAGGCGTTTCATGAACAGTATATTAGACCACTGTTCAAGCCTGTTTTAGAGACTTTTGAGAATCTTTTAAAAGAAAATGAAGGCGGTCTTGCGCGGAAAACTGAAGATGCTCGAAACGTGTTGAGTAGGCTAAAAGAGCAATTTAGTGCTAGTTTAATTCATGACAGCTTGATCGATTTGGTTGAGCATGAGTACCCTGACGAGTCTAGGAGGAGACTGGTTGGAAAACTGTTTGATTTACTCCATGCAGACGAAGGGTTACCACCGTGTGGAAATGTCAGATGCAACTGGTATCAGAGAGAAGAATGTTCATGATGGACAGAATTCTTCTTTCTTTTGGTTTGTGTGTTGATTCATATTTTGATTTAGGTTTTTGGACTCTAATTCTTTTGCTCTACGTGTTCTTCTAGAAGGCGCGGGTAGCCTTGTTTAGCTGAATGCCGTCGTTGAACAAAAGGCGGGTTACGACCAGCACACCAACCCCTTGACCCCGAATACCGACCCTTCTAACCCTAAGATTCTTAACGTCTTATGGGAACTCAAGAAGAAAGGCAGAGCAGACGACACCATTAAGAACGTGTCCAAATGCCTCTATGTTCTCGCAAAACACGCCAACCTTGACAACCCCGACGCCGTGTTAACGTTTGTGGCAACCTATGACCGCAACACAGGCTACAAACGGAACTTGATAATGGCTTATGAACACTACGTCAAACTACACGGCTTCACTTGGACAAAACCGAAATATCTTGAAGCCCACAAAATCCCAAAAATTCCACTAGAAGCCAAGATTGAAGCGATAATGGCAAACGCCCCACTTAAACTGAGCACAGCAATCGCGATATCAAGAGACACTGGACTGAGACCTGTCGAACTAATGCGCATCACCTTTAGAGATTTAGACCTTCAGAACGGCGCGATATATCCCGCAACTGCGAAAGGCGGCGCGCCCCGCGTCCTCAAAATCAAGAACACCACCCTCAATATGCTGAACAAGTACCTAGCCTCGCGACACTTCGACATCAATGAACCCATATTCGGAAAATGGACGAGCGACAGATATGGCGCGCAATTCCGCAAATACAGAAACAGAACTGCCGAAAAACTACAAGACCCCGCAATCAAAAGCATACGCCTCTATGACCTAAGACACTTCTTCGCAACTATGACTTACCACAAAACCAGAGACATCTTATTTACCAAGCAACAAATGGGACACCGCAAAATCGAAACAACCCTGATCTACACACAATTACTACAATTCGACAAAGATGATAACTACACTTGCCGAGTAGCCCACAACGTCGAACAAGCCACAGACTTGATTGAAAGCGGCTTCGAGTACGTAACAGAAATGGACGGAATCAAACTATTCAGAAAACGCAAATAAGCCCCGCAATTCCCTTTTTTTCTTGACGTTAGAAGTGTTATTTCCGCTACTATCTTTAAATCTGCAAACATAACATTAGATGATCGACTAGAATTTGTGGACAAGACACACATGGAAGTGCGATGTCAAAGGATGCGAGGAAATCGCTCGTAGGTACAGAGAGTACAAAGGCGAGCTCCTCAAATTATGCACTAAGCATGAAGCATTGTTTCAGGAACAGCATTTGGGAAGACATGTTGACTATCTCAGATTGAGTGAGGATGATATACGCTATTTGCAGGAGAAAGAGGCAGAGCGGGAATTTGACAGAAAATATCCATTTGAAGAATCATTCCTTCGGCTGGAAAATGGGACGCAGAAAATCAGAATCAAAGACAAACGAACAGATGAAACACGCTCATTAACAATCAATGACGAGGAACTTGAGAGCTTCAATGAGGCTTGTAGAGAAATGATGAAAAGCGAATCTCTTGCGAAATGCTCTATTGATGAGTATATCGAAGGGTTGAGAAAAGTCATGCTTGTGGAACAAGAAAGAGAAAGAAGAAGACGTGCTCAGAAATCGAAATCAGATTCCCTTACCCGAGACTCAAACCCAACGCGTGCATAGAATCACGTCCTCTCCTTTTGACTAAACAAATAACCCCTCTTTTTACTCAGCAAAACTCTGGGTCGTCGCTCTCGCTCCGACCACCCGCGTTCCGTGAAAAGCCGATGCGAACACGACAGCAACAAAGCCATCATCAAGACCCTCTTTAAGACCTGTGCGCGCATCTCTCGACAGCCACGGCGTTCTAAACGTGCACGTACATAACGCCCACAATGGGGACACGAATCACGCGCGCACTATTTCCTTGGACAATGTGAGAGCATGGATAGTTCATTAATGGATTTTCTCCTCTGGCAGAATTCCGATATAAGTGAGGGCCTCAGCTGTTTTGTTCAGACAATATGACGCATCAGCAGTAGTTAGAAACAGCCCTTCAAATCCTTGGTATGTTCTCTTAACTTTTTTCGCTTCCAAATCCTTCTTGAAGGTTTCAGCCAATATTTTGATTAGTGCTCTGGCAAAGCTTGCATGACGGTTTTCAAGAACACTAACAGCACTAGTGTTGGCGACCCATGTTATATCAGGAACAGATATCGTCTCTGCTAATTGTGAATTTAGAATAATCTCAACGATTTTTCTTTCTTCTTTAGTCTTATATGTCTTCAGAACACCCTCTCTATCTTTAAGGTAGCCCTGAAGTTTATTGAAATATGCCATCATATTTTCAAAATGAACATAGCAATTCCTAATGTTGCGAATGTCTTCAGCTAGTCTGTAATGCTCTTCATCAAGCAAATCCTTGTTTCTGCATTTTTTGATTAAAGTCTTGAAATCCAAGCGTTTGATTTTTTCTTTTTCTTCGGCTGTTAGTTTCTTATTCAGTTTTATGAGTAAACCTAAAGCAAGAGCAGAACTTGAATGAAAGATAGAAGCGTAGTCAAATTCTTCGCCCTTGCCAAAGAGACTAGCAGCGAGATTCAGATGAGATAAGGGAAAGTATCTTTCAGGGTCAAAATACTCTGAATCATTCAGTTCTTCTATTCGGTCTATTGTGTGATTCGCATTCTTAGACCGCCATTTTGCCCAGTATGAAGAAATAATAAATCCGCGTATTCTTTCTGGCATTTTAATCAACGAATTACTATTACCAAGTCTGGATTTAAAACAGCGCGCGCACGCATCAATTTTCCTAATGCGCCTCAGCACGCGCTGGAATGATGTGCGCGCTGTCGATAGAAACTCTATCCTTCTTATGACTCACGGTATTATGAATTGCAGAATCAGTGTTCCGATTGCCGTACCTATGACACCTATTAGAACTCCAAGCAGAGTTATTTTTGTGGTATACGACCTTTGAACGACCTCACATGCGTAACTTGCGCATTTTGTGAGTGTCTCGACATCGACGGCTTCGAATACAAGGTCCTCCATTAACTGTTTCTTGAAATTTTTGAGAATATAATCATCGGAGATAAGGTCTTCAACATGTCTAATGGAGTGCCTAAGCCTCTCGGTTTTGTTACTGTAGTCTAACAGTAAAGAGTAGTGTCGAGAGACTAATTTCTCGAGTTCTCTTGAATGCCTGTAATGATTATACACATCAATGAATCTGAGTTTCAAGAAACTTGCTATTACTTTTTGTATGGACTTGTGTGTCTCGCTCAGGTCTTCGGCAATATGCTCTACTTGTTGCTTTTGGTCACTGGCTTCGTAGAAGTTACCCAGTGCCAAGGGATTTGCCACGAGACTACTCAGAAGTGCTTCAAAATGTCGCGTTTCGCTTTCAGGTAAGTGAAAATAGACCTCATTCTCTTTTACGAAAACCTTTCCAACATATTCCCGAGTCTCTTCCTTCTCAAGCAGGTACACAAAATAAACCTCTTGTCTTAACGGATTAGGCGGAGCGCTCTTGATTTCCCATGAAGACTCTTTTTCAAGCAACTCAAAAAAGAGCCCTCTTATGTCTGGCCCACCATCATGGATATTCTTCGAGAAGTCGATGACCCTGAAGATTGCGTAGATACTTCCATTGTATAAGATGCCAAAATCCGCAGTTGCATCAATGTTTCCTTTTCCGTACAGAGCAGAGTACAATGCATGTAACTTCTGATTTTTCACTGGCAGAACGACCTTGGATTCTATTAGAGGAATGAATTCTACTGCTTCAATCTTTTCAGGATTTTCAGAGTGCCTTCTAGTATAGCAGACGAAATCCGCCATAGGTGGGACAGTTTTCATTTCTACGCTTTTGATTGAAGGACAAGCATTCAGGCAATCTTTAATCTTATTGATTAGTAATTTCACATCGAATTTTTCTTTAGTGTCATTTGGTCTGATGTAACAGTTGCCAAATTTGACAAGGAATGCTTTTCTCACGAACTTTGGGTCTATTTTCTCTGATAACAAGGACATGGTTATCCATTATCTGCAACTTCCGATTTATTTATTACCTTCTATCCTATCGAGTTGGTTGGTTGGAACAAATTTTCTATGCTAAAAACTCTCTCTAAACGGCGTTCATGCGTACTCGCCTAATCCAATTGGCAATCGTTGGTATAACCATCGTCAACCATGAATACCGATACAATTCCGAGCATTTTACTCCATGAAAGCAGACAAGAAGAGCGACGACACAATAGAATTTACGAGAAAAGCCTTGACCTACCTAAACAAACACGCCCCACTAACACAACCAGAGGCAGTAAAATCTATATCGCCACCATGAGCGTATCCGACTCACACAAAAAGAACTTAATCATAGCCTACAACCGATTTAGTAAATTCAGTGAGATACAATGGAACATGCCGAGATACACACAAGACGCAAAGAACATAGCGCTCCCAACAAACAATAAACTATCAATGCTAATAGCCAACGCACCGAAGACCCTCAGAACAAAACTGCAAATGAGCAAAGAAACAGGATTAAGACCCGTAGACCTATGCAGACTCAAAGTCAAGAACATAGACCTAGAACACAAAACAGTCAACCCAACAACAGCCAAAGGCGGAAACCCCCGCACAATCCCGATGAGCGCAAACCTAACAGCCAAAATCCAAGAACGAATACTAGTCAACAACCTAACACCGACGACAAACTGTTTGGAAATGTAACAGCCGACCAATACGGATGTCAATACCGCAAGTTAAGGAACAAATTAGCCGAGAAACTGAAAGACCCATCAATAAGGACAATCAGACTGTACGACTTCTGACACTACTTCTGCACCAAGAAACTGTACGACATAAACAATCCCTACAACGGTCATGGTGTTAATTGGACACAAGAAACTCCAAACAACTCAAAGATACATGCACCTACTAAACTACGCTGATGAAGAATACACAGTAGCAGGCGCAACGACCGCAAACTAAGCCACCAAACTAATCGAAGCAGGCTTCCAATATGTCACAACAATCGGAGGAATCCAACTGTTCAAAAAAAACGCAAATAATCCCTCCTTTTTTTATTCCTTTACTTATAGAATTTCTATTTTTCCATAAAACTTGATTCATCACGAAAGCTCTGCGTGCGCTGATTTGTGTGTGCATAAAGTCTTAATCTCGGTCATCTTTCTGTTTGATCTTGATACCGGAATGTATCCTTTTTCCAAGAACTGAAAAATAAAAAAAGGGTTAAGGTTGACTAAGGATCTCCTTTATTTCCTGCAAAGTTCTATGGTGTGCATCTAGCTTGTCTTGTTGAGCCATTTCAGGGGTTAACCCCCTAGTTTGTCGAGCCGATAAAGCCGTTTGTACCTTTTCTGATCTATCCAAGGATTCTAAGACCTTTTTCAACTTATTATCAGAAGCGTCTGCTCGTCTATTAGCATTAGTTGCCGTTTGATGTGATTGAGCGATTTGGCTCTGAGCATTAGTTGTGGTTTGACCATAGAAGTAAAAAGCTACAATTGATGTTATCCATCCACTGAATATCCCTGCTAAAGTTGATGCCTGAGTATATTGCGCCTGCGCCACCACAATCATCAGAATTATTATCAGACCAATAATAATTGCAAAGGCTATCCAGAATCTCGCATCACTCCTAATAGGGTTCTCTGGGCTAGGAGGAGGTGTAGGAGTAGTTGAAGGAGTAGTTGGAGGTTGAGTTTGGACCATAAGAACCGCCATTTCCAATTGTTATTTTGAACATTACTTGTATATAAAACTAATCAAGCTAAAAAATAATTCACTAATAGAAGAAAATAAAGTAATGATAAAATAATCAGCAAGTACCTAATTGCATATCATTGCTTTCTGCTCTCTGATTCCCCTATCCGATTGCTTAAAGGCAAACCTTTCCCCCAAGGAAAAGGACTGCCGACCCAAAAGGAACGCAAAACCACAGCCTCTGTTGAAAGCCCTCTTCAAAGGCACAGACCTAAGAGGATACTTAGAGGCGTCCCAGACCCAAACCCAAACCCTAGACAACTATACAAGAGGTGAAAGCTAATGGAAACTCAACCCGTTGAAAACATACCTCAGCAAAAAACACAATCCACAGAAATTACTAAGCAGATAAAGGCGGGTTACGACCAGCACACCAACCCATTAGAACTGCTGTTTTCCTGTTTGTTAAAAGATTTCCTTTCTTTGCTGAGAAAAAAGGAGATGGTGGTTTGTGTTTGTTTTTGGTTTTAATGGAAGCCAGAGATAGGATTGGAAAATGGTCTTAGAAGAACGATTAAGTGATCTTGAAACAGACGCGACAATGAACAGGAGATTACTGTTCAGGGTCATCTTTGACTTGTTGAAACAGCTTGACAACGCGCAGTTGAGGGGGGAGATTGAAGAAGCATTGAGAAAGAAGAAGAAAGGTCTGTTGTAGATGATTGGATGATTGGCTTGTGTTGTGCGCATTTTTCTGTGTTGGTTAGTTTGTTTGCTTCATGGGAGGGTGTGTTTTTTGTGTTGATTTGTTTGGCGTGGTCTGAACATGAATTTTGGATTCATAAGTTACTTTAATGGTTTGGGTTGATTGTGGTTTTGTTTGGTTCAGAGTTGAATCGTGGAGGATTGGTGGAATGGTTTGGTCAAATGTGTTTGTTAAGGTTTCTAGAGTTGGTTTGTTGGTTTTGTTGATTTCGGCGTTTGCGGTTGGTTTTCAGGTTGCGCCAGTACGGGCTGATCCTTTGACTATTAATGTTTCGCCAGCTAGTGCGCCTGTGGGTAGCGTGATTAATGTGAGTGGTGTTAATGCTTCTGTAGCCGGTGAGGTTAGGGTTTACTTTTTTGGGATTTTCGTCGCCTCGACCGTGGCTAACGAGTCTGGTGGTTATTCGGTTGATGTTCTGGTTCCTGCTATTCCGTTTGATTCCTATCCAGTCATGGCTTTGGATGTGGCTTCGGGCAATGCTTCTGCTTGGGTGTTTTTTAGTGTTGAGCCTAGGATTGTTTTGAGTCCTGTTGAGGGCGGCGTAAATACCGCTGTTTCTGTGAAGGGTGATGGGTTCAATTCTGATAGTGATGTTTCGATTTTGTTTGATGCGGTTGATGTGTCGCCTTTGCCTTTGCCTCATACGGATTTTATGGGTTCGTTTACGGCTACGTTCAATGTTCCCTATCGACCCAATGGAACTTATACTGTGGATGTGACAGATGGGTTTGGGGCTTCTGCTTCTGCGCTGTTTAGGGTTGTTCCAAGTTTGATGGTTTGGCCGCTCAGTAGCAGTGGCAGTCACAGTCCGGGTAGTTTATTTATCGTTGTGGGTTATGGTTTTGGGGCTGATGTTAATGTGACCTTGCTGTTTGGTTCTTTAGATATTACGCCGTATCCGTTTGTTGTGACTGGTTCCTCGGGTTATTTTGAGGTTCCTTTCCTTGTTCCTGATGTCCCTGACGGCTTGTACACGATTAACGCGACTGATGCCATTGGCAATAACGCTCTCTTTATGTTTCCAGTGCCTGGGCCGATGCTGTGGGTGGCTCCTAATAGGGTTAGTGACTTGTCTATTGTTACCGCTCAGGGTGTGGGTTTCATGCCTGGGGCGCCTGTGCTGTTGTATTTGCAGGATATTATGATGACTAATTTGGTTGATTTGATTTGGATGTCTCCGCGTTTGATGGCGGATCGCTTTGGTAATTTCGCCTATTCTTTTGTTGTGCCTGTGACTGCGCCTGGGTTGTACAATGTTGCGGCTTTTATGATGCCTGGTCCTCCGCCGGCTCAGCCCGTATGGTTGGCTTCGGCTCCTTTGACTATTATTGATGATAGTCCATTGAATGTTATGGTCGATGTTGGTTCCTTGCATTTCAGAGGTGAGTTGGCTGAGTTTTATGTGGAGACTTCCCTCGGTGGGAAGCCAGTGGATGCCTGGATTGTCAGTGCTAACTTGTATTGGAACGGTACTTTGATGCAGGATTTGACTGGAAGCGTTAAGCTTGTTGCTGATGGCTCGTACTTGATTCCGTATTTGGTGCCTAGCGACGCTTCTTTTGGAACGTACAACTTGGTAGTTGAGGCGAATTACTCAACGAGTCTGGTCGAGGCTTTTGGTACTGGTTCGGGTAGCTTCCTTCTGAGCAAAGGCTTCACTGAGCAGAATGCTAAGCTGATTGACATTCAGGACGATATTGGAACCATCGTTGTGCCTGATTTGGGTATTATTAAGGCTAATTTGACGGCGATTAATGCTCGGTTGATGGGTGTTGATGGTGATGTGGCTACGATTCAGTCGGATTTGGGCACTTTGGAGACCAGTATGGATTCTATTAATGCTAAGGTGGTGTCGATCGACGGTGATGTAGCTACTATTTCGAGTGATTTGGGTTCGGTGATGGTTGATGCTAGCGCTGTTAAGTCGCAGGTGACGGTTTCGGAGCCGCCTTTGGATATGGCGACTCTGGCCTTGTCGCTTGTTGCCGCTGTAGGAGCGTTGCTTTCATTTGTCTTTGTTAGAAGGCTTAGAGGTCCTTCAACGCCTGCTTCGTCCAGTTCTCAGCCGCCTACGACACCTCCAGCGTCTGCTATAATGGAGACTGAGTCACATGTTGAAGCTGAGGCTAAGCCTGAGCCCGCTGCAGAAATGTCTGACAAATCGTCAACTGAAAAGTCTAGTGATTCTTCTGGTCCTGAGAATCCGCAAGTGTAGCTGTTTCTTTCTTATTCTCTTAGTTTGATGGTAGGCTAGGGTACGCAAGAATTCAGATTTTAGCTAATGGCAAAGAATGCATAAATGCCTAGCACACTTTGTTTAATTGTTGATCTTAGATTGCGCCACAGTTTCATCATTGTCCGGTGTATTCGGGGGCTTTGTTCTGTGGCTGTCTGAAGTTGCTGTTGATGTCTGTGGTCTAATTTGCAACAACGAGTAAGTTGGCTATCCGTGGCGGTGTTTTTGGGTTATTCTCTATAGAATTGTGTTGCGAGTTGTATGGTTGCTGGTGGGGCTTTTTTTACTGTAAGCATCCATGCTGTTAGCTGGTTTGTTCCTGGGTTCACTGTGTATGTGTTGTTGCTGAATGTGACGTAGTTGGTTTGGTATGCAGTGTCGTTTAGTGTGAATGTGAGTGTCACTGTGTAGGTGATTGTGGCTGTGTTTTCGATGGTTATGTCTAGGGTTAGGTTTTCGCCTGGGCGGGTTCGTATTGTGGTTGGGTAGTTTGTTATGGTTAGGGGTTCTTCGATTATGATTGTGGTGGTTTTTGTGGCCCACATGTATGTTGCTGCGACGACGGTGCCGAGTAGGGTGCCGAGCATGATGATGAGTATTATGGATACGTCGTAGCCAGCTATTCTGATGCTGATGTTGCGCATTGTGTGTGGTTCCCAGATGGATAAGTTGAGTGAGGGGGGAGTTACATTTTATGATTTTGAAATCATGACTGTTCCTCTATGTTGGAGGGTCTGCGGGAAGAGAAATTTCAGAAGAAGAAGGGAACAATCGCTTGGCGCCTTCTTCTACCCATGTTGGGCTGCGGGGTGGTTTGTTTCAGATGTTGTTGACTTCCGCTTGGAACATGTAGTAATAAATTCTCAAGAAGCACACGGTGCAGTCTGTTGGGGTGTTTTTTCAGTTATCAGTGGGATTTCTTCTTCGGAGACGCCAGCAAGGATTGGAGTTTCTTCGGTTTTCTCTGGTGGCTGTGGTTTTGTTTCTTTTTGTTCGATCGCAGGTTCTGGTTCCTTTCGCTCTTCACTCTTTTCTGATTGCTCTGGGCTTTGTGTGGGCTTGAGTTCTTGGTTATTTCTTTCTTCGGCTTTTTCACAGGGCGCGGTCTCGTGTTTGTGTATTTCTTCTTCGACGTCGGTCACAAGTTCTTCTACTTCTTTTCGTCTGAAGGCTAGTGTGTAGAGTTGGACGGCTATTGCTGCAATTATGTTCAGCCAGCCCATTGTGAATGCGATTCTTGCCATAGTCCAGTATGGTGTTGCCCATTGAAGACTGAAGCGAAGACCGTAACTGTACAGGTCGTTGTGGACTATTTTGTCTATCTGGAATAGGCAGAGCATGGTGAACAGTGAAGAGGCTGCCATTAGTACGGCAACCCATGAGACGGCGTTGCCTCGGGTCTTCATTTGGGCACGGTCCTTTTATAGTTGCATTGGTTCCGAAGCCAATTAGTCTTGCGTCTTCAAAATACTTAGTGAAGATTTGAATTTCGGAGTGTGGTGTGATATCTCCTGCACAGACGTTCTTTTGTGTATTTGAGATTCATAAAGTATAGAAGTCGTTACGCTTGGTCTGAATTATCAGAGGAGATGTTGAGTGATGGATAAGGAAACAGAGCGGTTGGTGAAGATTGTCAAGAAGGAGTTGAGGGCGTTGAAGGCCAAGGTTGACGAATCGGAGAATCGCGCGGCTTTGAGGGCTTACAAGAAACTGACGTCGAGTTTGGACTGAGGCGCGAGTTACTTTCCGTAACTGTTCCCACATAGTGGCGGGTCTGCGGGAAGAGAAATTTCAGAAGGAACTGAGAACTTCTGGTTCATATTTCCTCTTTCTATTCTTCTTTCCTGCTTCTTTAACAATTTGATCTACGCTTTGATACTTATGGATTCCAATATTCATAGTAGCGATCAAGAAAGAAAAGTTTATCATCATAGTCAATATCACAATCATTGTCAAAATCACATCTTGGATCTTTAACTCCAGTACTCCAGAATACAATATATGCTGTAATAAAGTAAACTATATCATCATAGTCCACATCTCCATCTTCATCAAAGTCTGCAATAGAACAGAAAATTGGATATATGTCCCAACTTGCAGCAACTGAAAAGGTCCATGGATTATCAAATGATGTAAAAGTATTGTTATAAACCCATTTCTTAAAAAAATAATAGGTATCCCCTACTGCTGAGAGTACTACTCTGGTTCCATTGTAGTAATAATAAAGTCCTGCAGAAGGATTAGTTTCTCCATGAGGATTACTATTTATGGCCAAACCATGTCTTGTGAAATAATTTTTATGACTAACCATATAGTCGTGGCAAGATGATTGCCAAGTTTCGGTGAATTCAAGAAAAGGTTCATTCATTACACAAAGAATATGACCACAATGCAAAAGACCATATAGATGACTCATTTCATGTTGCATTGCATTGTCATCAGTAAGAAAGTTCTCATATTTTAAGATACAAGCACCCCACTCAAAAGGTCCAAGTCCGCGTCTACTCATGTCTTGCCATGTCCATGCAACTAACATATCAATTACAACTCCATTCCATAGCATTCCTTTATTAAATCTCCAATAACCATTATCAGGCCATGTAGGATCATGAATCCATGTTCCTCCTATTTCTTCTATTGCTTCTTGAAGCATGTAATAGCAATTAGTCACTTCATCATCACTATCCCATGTCATCCAGCCATGGAAAACTATATTTATTCCTACTTGGTCGTTGAAGTATCCTTGAACTCTTTCAAAAATTCCTGAATACCATGGAGGAACTCCAATCTCTACGAGATCTTTTAACCAAACATCGCCCCAAGTGGAAGTTATATACCCTGACATAAACTCTTCATCACCTGCAAATAAAATATCCACATCAGTATCTGAAGTAGGTATTGAGGTAATATTAGGATATGCTTTGCTTGTAGGGATTGAAGCAATCAATGGAATCAATAACAAACTTATTGCTTTTAGTTCTCTATGTTTACGGAATTTGATTTTTTGTAGTCCTCTGATAATTATTCCTATCCAAACTCCTGCTGTTATGAATTTTAACATGAAAACATAAGGTCCAATTCCCCAATCGTACCAAGGCCAGGAGTCAACAAAATCAGGATTGATATTTTTATATTCTTCTCCTAATTCAGTTCTATATTTTTGATAGTCGATATAATGTTTGTATGTCAAAACAATGGTAAATAAAGTCAATAACATGACCATAAAGGCTAATGCAAACTTCTCTTTTGATAACAAAGTCCATATCCTTGTCTTCAACTTTCCATCCTCTCTTTTTTATTTATGTACAGGCAGTATAAATATCTTAAGCTAAAGAAAAAGGGAATGATCACATAGAACTATCTTCTAGAGACTATCTTTATTGATCTTTAAATATTGGTTTACTACGATCTGGTTCACTACGACTAGAAGAAGAAATAAGAACCATAAGGACTTGATTCAGAAGAAGAAGGGAACAATCGCTTAGCGCCTTATTCTACCTTGCGGCTTGAACAGTTGTAGTTGGACACGCAGAACTGCGCTTTACGACTTCTTTGCCCGTCATCAGCTTCTTGAGTGTTGGAGGCGGGTTTCTGTTTTCATGTGTTAACGTGCTCTGTCAACGCCTTACCTTACCTAAGCCACGGTTTGAGTCAACCGTCGACTCCCAGAATCCCGAATCCAACTGTCTGTATCATACTTAAAAGATAGCTGCGCGCACGCATTAAAAATACAGCATTAAGAAGATTGGGGCTTCTCTTTTTTCATTACCTCCAGAGCTTGGTTAAGCTTTAAAGGTTAGCGCGCGCGAACAGGCACCCTAACCGAGAAAAGACACCAGATTATAGTCAACGTTATCAGTTAATAAGATATTTTAGATTGAGGCTCTTCGACGCTTTCTCTTTGGAGGCTCTTAGATAGAGCAGTCACTATTTTCTCTAGTTTCGCCATTCTCGCCTCAATTCTAGTCGATACCTTCTTCAGCTCCGACATGCGCTTCTTGAAGCTCTTTGATGATGCTTTTGACTTCAACATGCTTCCCAAATTGAACATGAACTCAATCAATAATATATCTTAACTCGAACGACAGAATATATCTCAAAACGGAACAAGTTACAATGTTCAACTAGCCCTCTTGAGGAAGTTGCGGCTATGCCACACAGACAGAAAAAGAACGGGGAATTCTTGGTTCTATTTTTCCCTTGCTTTTATGAGAATCAGTATAGCAGTCAACAGAAAGGCAAAGCCCGTTATGCCTTTAACGTCATTTGCCGACAATGGTATGCCCGATTGGTTAAGGGTCACCAGTATGGCATCGACAAACAAGATTACAGCGAACATTAAGACAAGCAATCCAAATACAACGTTTTCGGTTTTCATGAACTGCTATTTTGATGATATTACCTTATAATTCTTTGTGCAGACTACATTTAGCTTCTTCATTGAATCAGCAACCAAACATAAAAGAAGGCTTAGTGCTTTAGGTGTATTTGGCAGATAGGCACTCACCGTGCCCTAACCACCGTGAATTTTTGTGTGTGCATAGAATTTCTATGCCTCCTCCCGAATCACTGATTCTTTCTGCCTTCGGCAGAGATTAGTGGCGCCCTGGCGGGCGCTTGTGCTTGTTTATGCTGGGTATTCGTATTCAATGAAGACATGAAGAAAAAGGAGAGTTGTTGTGTGTTCAAGCTGTTTTAGAGGCTAGTTCTTGTTGCCGTAGTTTTTTTATTTCATTGACAAGGTATTCAAGTCCCCAAGCCCATCTTGGTGAGTTGAGTTCTATTCTGCCACTCTCAACTATGGGTTTAGCTTTTTTCCAATAATTCATAATGACACCACCGAACATTTTGTAAACCAAACGAATATCAATCAGTTTCTCATTCAGCAGAACCCCTATTTCATGAAAGAACAAGCCAGCTGGAGGAATCTCCACTGCGTACTTTTTTCGGTAAGTGTTGTAATCGTTAATTTCCTCTGTCATCTCTGTGTGCCATTCTTTCTGAAATTCCTCTGTAGCAAAAATTGAATATAAATTGGTTATCAAATCGGTTTGTCTCTGCTTTACCAGATTTCTAAGCTCTAAGACGGTGAAGACAACACCCACTAAGACGCCCACAGCTCCGATAGGCTCAAAGCTACTTTCAGCAATTCGCAAAAATTTGTTAGAAAAGTCTTAAGAAAATCTTATGGTAGCCCGGGATAGGTTCAAATATCGGTTTAAATTATCGGGGTTTAGGCTCTACTGTGCTGTCTTCTTGGAAAATCGCTGAAAAATGGACTTTAAATGTGATTTTGAAGGGAAAACTACCCTCTTCTCTGCTTCACTTTACGCACCAAAAAACCAAAGTACTTGGACAATGGCAATTTTTAAGAGCCATTTTTGAGAGGAAGAAGTTATCGGAAAGATGTTTTATCTACGCTAGGTCTTATGTGCCTAAAAGGAAGCACCCGAATATGCTGAATACAAGACGTATCTGTGCACTTCTGTATACGATGAATACACTCAATCTAGGATCACAAACAAATGATAAGGTAAAGGGTTCTCTTTGAATATCGAAATAGGCTTGTGTGGTTTTCTCTTCTGGTTTATTATAATTGCATTCTTTGCGAGGGAGAGATTTGGCTATGAGACATTAGGTGATTTGGGCTCAGACGCTAAACTGCAAGAGATCAGCAATGATCCAAGGAAATTTAAAATAGGCACTGTGCTAGCGCTCATAGAACACGTTGGCATAATTTCTCTTGCTGTAATGTTGTTTATTGCTTTTGGTCCGTATAACATGATGCTTGGAATTGTCTGGGCTATCTTTCGAATAGGAGAAGGCTTGATCCAAATCTACAATAAAAAAGACTACTGGGGACTTCTCAATATAGCTAGACGATACTCAGGTACTAGCGGTGCTGAAAAGAATGCGTTAATTGATTCAGGTCGTAGAATTCTCAAAACAAAAAACGCCACTTTCACATTTGCACAAATCTTATTCTCCATTGGTACGCTCGCATGCTCAACCATGTTTGTTATCTATGGAGTTGTATCAGAAATTATTGGATGGTTTGGAATTGTTGCCAGCATTCTCATTGGCTTCGGTTGCGGGATAGGACTTGTAAAGTCTAACTTTAAAGTCCTGGGTAGCTTTGGGGGTCTGTTAGCTTTGCTTTTTGAAATAGTCTTAGGAGGATGGCTCTTATTTTCTTCAATCATTTGAACGGAAGAGAAGATGACTGAATATGAAGATGAAAGCGGTTGTATGCACAAAATACGGTCCTCCCGATGTTCTTCGGCTCAGAGAAGTAGAAAAACCTACTCCCAAGGACAATGAAATACTGGTAAGAGTGTATGCGACAACAGTAACAGCAATGGACGTGAGAACGCGAAGTTTCAGAGTCCCTCTCTCTTACTGGCTCTTTGCCCGTATGGTGGTTGGTCTTAGAAAACCGAAAAGAGCTATAATGGGGACGGAGTTAGCCGGGGAAATCGAATCAGTAGGCAAATACGTAAAGCGATTTAAGAAAGGGGACCAAGTTTTTGCCCTTGCAGGGGGTGCCAATGCTGAGTTCATATGTCTACCTGAAGATGCGGCGGTGGCGATAAAACCGGCTAATATGACCTATGAGGAAGCAGCCGCGGTTCCTTTTGGTGGAGGGACAGCATTGCATTTTCTTAGAAAGGGGAATATTCAGAGTGGACAAGCAGTTTTTATCTATGGAGCTTCTGGAAGTGTAGGTACTTTTGCAGTGCAGCTTGCCAAGTGTTTTGGGACAGAAGTTACTGGAGTATGCAGTACAGCTAATCTGGAGATGGTTAGATCTCTGGGGGCTGATAGGGTGATTGATTACACTAAAGAGGATTTTGCCAAAAGCGGTGAGACTTATGATGTTATTTTTGACACTGTGGGCAAGAGTTCATTTTCAGGTTGTATTAGATCGCTTAAGAAAGAAGGAATATACCTTACCACCAATGCTGCGCCAGCACTAGGTGTTCGAATGCGATGGGCTTCAATGACAAGCAGCAAGAAACTAATAGGTGGTATAGCAAGCGTGAAGGCTGAAGACCTGATTTTCCTCAGTGAGCTTATTGAGGCGGGGAAGATAAAGTCGGTCATTGATAGACGTTATCCGCTGGAGCAGATTGTCGAGGCTCACAGGTATGTCGACCGAGGACACAAAAAAGGAAATGTAGTAATAACCATAGATCATAATAACAAAACCTAATGTTGTGTTGCTAATCGATCATCTCAAAATAGTATAAGTTCGTACCTATACAGTAGTAGCCCGGGATGCGTGACTTGTTCAAATTTCTCACCTCGGACTAATAAAGACGACAGGTCTGACTTGAGAAAAATATCGGGTTCAAATCCCTTCCCCGCGCACTTGCATTCCGTGGCTGACGTTTAGATTCTCGGTTTTTACATACTACGACAATGATAGTTTTTTCTATGGCGCAAAGAATGGAGTCAAATGTCTGTCTTAATCGCACGCGGGCAAAGTTCGAAGACCTGAGTTTGATTAAGGAGTGTTGATGCACGCGTCATCTTTTTAATCTTGGTATTAACATTGGCACCTCTTTCTTATACTCTTCATACTCTTTGCCGAATTCTCTAATCAGCTCTTTCTCTTCTTTCTTTGATATAAGATAGATAAGTACCAACATTAAGGGAGTAAAAAGTATAGAATACCATGCTGATAATATAAGGGAGATTCCCACATGCGCTAATAACGCGCCAAGATGCTGCGGATGCCTAACGATGGAATAGACGCCTGTGGTGACAATTTTATCAGTCCTATGCGTTTCTGCCACTTTTATGGTTACCTCTTTCACCCCATTAGTTGCAAGCCAAGCACCAGGAATGAGGAAGAGTACAGAAGTTATCAGATGGAGCAAAGGAAACGAGAAATTCACAACTGGAACCACGACTAACAGATTATGAAAAATTGGGATGGAAAATCTGGGCTGAGGCGAAATCCATATTCCTATCCAAAAGAAGAAGAACCCCCATCCTGAGATGAGGCCGAGAATCTTACCAATTTTAATGCCCTTCTCCTTCCCGTATCTTTCTTGAAGTTTTATGTGCTCAACAGACAAAAAATGAAGGGGTATCGTAGCAATCACAGCTAATAGGCAAATGAAAAACCAAATATACATTTTGCCACCATGAACTTAAACAACTCACAAGTCTAAAATCATTTGGTTTCTGACAGAAGAAAGCGTGAACTAAAAGAACCTATCTGCATAAAACTTTCCTTAAGCAAGATCCCGAGAATTTAAACCGATATTTGAGCCCAAACAAGGCTATAGTGCGGGAGGTGGGATTTGGACCATCCGCACACTGGAGACAACACCAAGCATCCTCTTTTTCTATTGTGCGCGTGATTTCCTGAAAGTGGGCAGAGCAGCAACATGTATGGTCACGGCAGTCGCCACTGCAAACAGAATCATCTGAACCACAAGGATGGTTAGCAGAAAGAGCGCGGAGTAGCAGATTGTAGCCCACAACATAAGCAGTGTGAAAATCTTGCCCTTGAGGGAGATTCCTTTTCCTTCTCTGTAGTTTCTTATGTAGTCTCCGAACAGCTTATTGTTTAGTAGCCATCTATGCATCCGCTCTGAGCCCTTGTAGTAGCACGCGGCTGAGAGGAGTAGAAAGGGAGTAGTGGGCAGAATAGGCAGGAATATGCCCGTGACCCCAAAGCATAGAGAAATGGTTCCACCAACAACGAATATCGCCTTCTTGAAAGTGCCCGGCTTAGGCTTGCCCTCAGTTTTGTTCATGGACATAGATCGTGTTCTCAGACTTGTTAAATATTGTTGTCGCTCTTCTGGGATGTCGCACACGTATGTCTAGAGCGCGCGCGCTAAATTAGCACTCGCCATTAGGTGCCAACTACAAATTTGCAGATGCTGTCTCCGCGACCAATTGATTTCTCTAGTTCGACTTCAACATGCTTTTTCAAGGCAGCTTCAAAAATTGCCTTCACCCAGCCTCTGGAGCAATAGCACCATGTTGCATTATAGTTTATCGCTTTGCTTTTCACCAGAGGACACCCACATTTGGTACAAGTGGATTCGATTTTCCTCCCCTCTTGAGACCAAATCCCACACCAGGGAAGTTCTCTGTTGATTCTTTCCACAACCTCTGTCACGTTGTTGGTCGTTCTGCCTATTTCTTCAGCAATTGCTAGATCTCCATCGTCTTCGGCGCACGCTCTGCCACATGACTCCATTATTTCCTTTTGGGTTTCCAAGTCAACCGCATCCAGGCTTTTCACGATTGCACCAAGCAATCTGCATGAACGCATCAGCAAATTCGTGTTTGCGTCAGCCTCATCTAGCATTTTTTTACCTCTATTCGTAAGTACAGAAAACATTAAGGGATTTTGTCTTATTATTTCTTACTAGCGCAAACTCAATGAGAAGAAGGGACTCAGAAAAATGAGAGAATTAGCGCGCGTTTCTTCAGTGAATTCGATACAGCGCGCGCTTCGCGGGATTAAAGCTTGAGCCCAGGATCGTAGCAGGCATAAGTATTATCAGTCGGCATTGCCCAGATTTGCTGTCGGCGCATGCCTCATTTGCTAAACAGGACGATAAATATGGTGATGATTAACAAACTTCAAGACTTTGACCAAGCAGACGCCTTCGCAGAGTCTATATCTAACCACATCTCGTCCTTTCCTAACGTGTATTTCTGGTAGTTATAGCAATCTATTAGCCTCGAGAAGGTGTCATACCCTGGCTCGAAAAGCTCTTCGCCGATTTTCCTCATTGCTTCTTCAATTGAGCAGTTATGTTCAATGCTATAACTTCTAATCGCTTACTTGAGCTTACTCTGAACACGCCTAAGAAATTTGAAGTATTTTTCACCGCTATCCTTATCCAAGCTCCGGCAAGCATAAGCGCACCGTATTGCAACATCGCGCGCGCGCTACTAAACGCTTAATGAAGAGGTACTAGTCTTTTTTCCCTGATTTCGGTATTCCTATCCATCTTGGGGTCCTATTCATATATTCTCGATATGCATTCCCATACATCTTGAGACATATGCGTTCTTCTTCAATTACGCCAATGTTCCACGTAATTATCCACACAACCGCACATAGCAGAAAAATCCAGGAAGCACAGGCTATGCCTATACCTACATACTCCAAGAACCCTCCGAAATACATGGGATGTCTTGAAATACTGTAAACTCCTTTGTTAATCGGTTCATTAAGTGGGGCGGTAGCGAAGGCAACTCCAGCCATGAGACCCATAACTATGCCTAGAAAACAAATTGGAAGACCCACATAGAACCATGCTGTGCCTAGCTTCAGCGGTAGAAAGAAACTGGAGACAATAGTGAAAGGCATAATTAGGAAATGCGTAATCAAAGTTACGATCTTTTGAGTTTTACTAAACTCACTCCATGTGGTGGATTTTCCTATTCTCTTTTTCATTGTTTCATTGTTAATCAGAAAAATTGGGAAAAGACCTCCACCCATAGTTAAAAAACCTAAAACTGTAATGATCCAGGCGTTCCACAAGCCTAACTCAAATTCTGGTATAAGTGACATAGTTCCCCTCTTATAGTTACTATTATCAGTATCTAATACTTTGGTATGCGTCATTTAGAGTAAATCGAAG
>Ga0315309_1000012_pt1 | contig 140458 bp, 125 predicted proteins | sample TDP4_MG_FD_203080 | JGI IMG/M metagenome (GOLD analysis project Ga0315309, IMG submission 203080) | Freshwater sediment microbial communities from Lake Towuti, South Sulawesi, Indonesia - TDP4 | ecosystem: Environmental > Aquatic > Freshwater > Lake > Sediment | place: Indonesia: South... | reverse complement strand
GATTTTTTGGATTCATTTCCAGCGCCACACTTTTCTTCTCATGAAAACTTCAGGCAACACAAGGAAACCCCAACTGGCCACCGCAAATACATACAGCAAATCTGTTGGAGTCAGGGCAACTAGGCCGAACATCTGTTGTGTGATTGGTATGTAGCATATTCCAAGCGTAGCTACGATTGAGACTATTTCTGCTATGACGAAGTACTTGTTCTTTAAACTATCTCGCCCCATTCTCCATACACTACGTGTCTCAGACCTACAGTTCCAAACGACAAATAATTCAAAAAGCGCTGCTTGCACAAAGGCAACGGTTGTGGCTTCTTTGTAGGTTTCAGGAGTGCCGAAACCATGTGCTGGAAACAGGTAATACTCGATAACAAAGACCAGTATTGTTCCTATGGACTGCAAACAAAATGAAGCAATAATAAATGCGCCCATTCCGTGCAGTATGCCTTCATTTGGGTTTCGTGGAGGTCTCTTCATAACATCCTCATCTGGGGGATCCATTGACAACGCTACTGCCGGTGCACCATCTGTGGCTAAGTTTATCCACAGTATCATTGCAGGAAGTAGCGGCAACGGAAACAGTTGCGGTCCAAATAAGCCGCCCAGTATAGCAAATGTTCCTATGACGAGCAATTCGTCGAAGTTGCATGAAATGAGAAATCTTGCATATTTACGGATGTTGTCGTAGCTTGCTCTACCGAGTTCCACTGCTTTGACTATTGTGGCGAAATTATCATCTGTGAGAACGAGGTCTGATGCTTCTCTTGTAACGTCTGTTCCAGAGATTCCCATTGACACACCGACATCTGCGCTTTTGACCGCTGGGGCATCGTTGACTCCGTCTCCTGTCATGGCTACAATCTCACCCTTTGCCTTCAGTGCCTTGACAATGCGCAACTTGTGTTCAGGCGAAACTCTAGCGTAAACCGCCACTTTTTCAACAACTATACCGAATCCTTCATCACTCATATTATCCAATTCTGTCCCTGTGAGAACCATGCTGTCTTCTTTTAATATTCCAATTTCTCTAGCGATTGCCATGGCGGTAAGTTTGTGGTCTCCCGTGATCATTACTGTTTTTATTCCAGCCTTCTGACAGGTTTGGTTCGCCGTTACTGCTTCCTCTCTTGGAGGATCAATCATTCCCTCAAGACCAGCGAAGATCAGGTTACGTTCAATAGTTTTCTCGCTAAATTCGTTCAACCCCTTGGGCAGTTTTCTGTAGGCCATCGCAAGTACACGCAGGGCGTCACGGGCAAATTTCTCGTTTATTTCTAGAATTTTCTTTCGTGTCGCCTCTGATAGTTTCTTTTCTTCGCCATTTTCCAGAACATAGTTACATCTTTCGAGAACTATTTCTGGAGCACCTTTCATATAGGCAACCTGCTCTCCATCTGGCGCAGAGTGTACTGTTGCCATGCGTTTTCTCTCAGAGGTGAACGGAACTTCTGCAACACGTGGGAAATTCTTTTCTAACTCTTTCTCTTCAAGGCCCGCTTTTTCTGCTGTAACAATCAGTGCTCCTTCTGTAGGGTCGCCAATGATGCTCCAAACGCCTTTTTCATTCTTATCTAGCTGCGCGTTACTGCATAGAGCACCTATCTTAAGCAGGAGCGACAAGTCTTGATCGTTCTGAGGATTAATGGCATTGTTGCTTTGATTAAATTCGCCTTTCGGCTCGTATCCGACTCCCGTGACTTCAACGACTTTGTTGTTTACGTATATTCGTCGAACCGTCATCTCACCCTTCGTCAAAGTTCCAGTTTTGTCTGAACAAATGACTGTGGTGGCTCCTAGGCTTTCTGCAGATGACAATTTCCTGATTATGGCGTTTCGTTTAGCATATTCGCGTGCACTTAAAGCGAGTGTAATTGTTACTATAGCGGGTAATCCTTCAGGAACAGCAGAAATGGCCAACGATATAGATGACATGAATGCTAGAATAAATCCCTCCAATTCTAAGCTACCTGTAACAATAACATCGAAAGCTTCAAGAGCAAAAATGAGTATGCAGACTGCCACAACAACCTTGGCTATTTTCCCTGCAAAACTGTCAAGCTTTCTTTCAAGAGGAGTTTCCTCTTCCTCAGCAGTCTGCACCATCTCGGCAATTTTACCAAACTCTGTGCTCATACCAGTGGACACTACAACAGCTTTTCCTCTGCCATAAATCGTGTGCGTTGCCATGAACAGCATGTTTTTTCTCTCGGCAATAGGCAATTCAGGTTTGAGCGTGTCTAAATTTTTGTTGACAGGAGTGGATTCACCCGTTAGAATAGCCTCATCAGTTTTTAGCTCAACAACTTCTATTATTCGCGCATCAGCTGGAACAGTATCTCCTGCCTCCAAGACTAACAGGTCGCCTGGCACAACTTCTCTTGCAAATATCATAGCCTCTTTGCCGTCTCGCATAACACGGGCTTTAGGAGCGGCTAACTTTTTCAGGGCTTCAATGGCTTTTTCTGCCCGATATTCTTGAACAAAGCCAGCAATTGCCACAAGTATCACTATCATTCCTATTATCAATGGATTCGCGTAGGCTTCAAGGGGACTCAAATTTGGATCTTGTAGCAGATCGTAATAGCCGATTATGACCGAGAACACCGTGGCTGCAATAAGGAGGAGGATGAAAACATCTTTGAACTCTTCAAGAAACATCTGTAACGCAGTTCTTCGCTTCTTTTCCAGTAACTCGTTATATCCGAATTCGCTCAGACGCCTCTTGGCCTCTTCAGCGCTCAACCCAGTCGGGGAGGCTTTCAGAGCTTGAATAACGTCTTCTTTGTCCATCCCGTGCCATGATGAACCCATTCAAGCACCTGTTTTCCTACACTAAAGTGTTTTCCCTTTTGAAACGTTTGTTCATATATAAAAAGTAACCTATCTTCAAAACTCTTATACTATGCGGCGTGCGCTCACGCGCTCATTTCCTTAAGACTTTTTGGTTTCATCTTTTTCCCCTAGAGAAAAACTTCTCCCAGTCAACCTTTAACATGACTACTACTATGATAATTAGGACGGCTGTTGTGGCTATGGTTGTCCAGACGCCGCCGTCTTCACCGAGGATGCTCTCAACGAATCCGATTGATAAGCGCCCACCGTAGGCTAAGATGAAACACATAAGTATCTTCCCTAGGAGGCATGGCACAAATGCCGCAAGAAAATTATAATGCATTATTCCGAGAGGTATGAAGAGAAGGTCATCGGGAAGAGGTGTTAAGGCGAAGATAAAGATCGTAATAGCCCCATAGCGTCTGAAGATTTTCAGAACATAATCCATCTTCTTCTTTCTCTCTTCGCTCACAAATGCCCTCCCGTAATAACCTAGAAAATAGCCGAAGAATTCTCCTATGGCTGAGCCTGTTCCTGCTGAGATTGCAACGAAGGTCGGGTCTAAGATTTTGCCCATATAGAAGACGAGTATAGTGTAAGGTATTGGGATAATTATTGACGAAGCCCCTATTAGACTGACAAGGAAAATGCCGAAATAGCCATATTGCAAGGCGAGGCCTTTCAACCACTCGTCGAGCTGTTCAAGCCATCCAAAAAGTTGCTGGGCATTAAAGCCAAATTGCATGTGTTAAACCTCTCCTCCAAACTAACCAGCGCGCGCTAACCACTTATCAACTATAACCACCTCAAAAATTTTATTAGAGAGCTGATTATAAACGGCCTTGATAACTCGATTGAATATTTTGTGGGCATGTAAGCTTAATCCGAGCTTCTGGAGTGCAGCGAAACTTGCGCCTACGCACTCGTGTCTTTTTGTATCATTCTCTTGAATTCTTCATACGCATTCAAGCCCAAACTGACCCGAGAAATCTGGTCTCTCAAAAGGTCTTAGAAAAAGTTGGGTTTGTGAAGGAAGGAACGGTCCGTAAATGCTTCTTCATGAGAGGAGAATGGAGAGATTCCTATCTCTACAGTATTCATAGGGAAGAATGGAAAGAACCAAAAATACTCGCAAAAAACCCAGATGACAGCAACATCAGTGGAGGAAGTATGCGGGTTCAAATCCCATCTCCATTTTACTGAGCCGAGAGTTTGAACGTAGACCTAACTAGGGTTCATGGTAGCCCTGAAGAGATTCGAACTCTCTCGACCCTTTGGACTTGAACCCATTTGGGTATTAATCCGGCCCGGCCCACCATTAGACATACCGTTAGAATGCTGATCAAGGGGAGATCAACATCGAAAACGAAGCATGCCCAATTATTCAAGTCAGAGTGCGCATCATGCCAAGAAAGCAAATCTAAAGAGCTTGGATGAATTTGTTCCATAAGATTTTTCCATAATACTTTTTCACAATTGTCTTTATTGAATCATGGATGCTTAAGAATTCCGAGTCTGGCACATAACGGTTACCTGTTGCCAAAGGTGCCGTGTTGCATATCAATCTCCATAGCACACACTACCTCTTGCATGCGTCCATTCCTATAGGCGGTAGCTCGCTAGTCGCATTCACTGTTATTGTAGGCGTCCAACATGTCTTTCAGTTGCAGTGCTTGCTGTCTCGTATCTCCCTGTGGATCGCTGCCTAATGGATGCATTGCCAAGAAAGAGTCGGTATTCTTTATGACGTCGTCTATGTTTACCGTTTCGTCGCAGTAGTTAAAGAATGGAGAGGCTCCGGACAGCCTGTTCAGTTTCGCTGCGATGAGCTGAGCTGCCAGCATTCTTGTTGCGTCTCTTGCGTTTGCTTGGGTTAATACTTCAATGGTTTGCTCTTTCGAATAAGTGACATTTCCAACGTCAATTTCGTCAACGGGCCAAGCTTCTGGATGATTTTTCCAATAACCCATGCTTCTAGGATAGAATCGAGGCTTTACCTTTACATAGGCTTTGTCATAGGCAGTAACCTTCTTGCCAAGAACGTCTACGCCTGTAGCTATTGCTTTGTTGACGATACATTGAGAAACAGAGGCGTTGAAGGACCAGACGAAGGATTCTCCCGGTGAAAGGCTTGAAGGAATCAGAGACGTTGGTGCTTGGCCGTAAATAGAGTCTATTAGTGTCAAGTTGAATAAAGCTGTGTCTCCTGTGTTCGTAGTAACGATGGTGTAGGTAACGTTTTCTCCTCGCCAGACTTTTGAAGGCTCCGCTGTTTTTGTTAATTCCAGTTCAGGATGAAGTATGTCTACCGTCCATGAAGCTTCCGCGTAGACCAAAATTTCGTCAAGTTTGGCATGGACAGTCGCTGTGTTCGTTAACGGGTCTTCGGCGCCAGTGGGCACGACATATGTGAGGTTAAATGTGTTGACCTCTTCAACAGCTAGGTCGCCCTTCCAACTGAATCCAAGCATTTCGTCCTCCACTGTCACGTTGGCTATAGATGAATCAGCCAGGTTAGTAATTATTATGCTATACTTTACAGCGTCACCCTCATGTGCAAACTCAGGTCCAGTCTTTTCAATGTCTATCAAACGCTGTGCAATAGTTGTTATCGCCTGTGTGGACGCAGATGAGTAAACGCCTTCCTCATCAAGAGCCTCAACGGAAACCGTGTTTATCAGAGGATTCAGGTCTGTTTCCAAGACCTCTCTGTGAAGCGTGTAGGTGACGCCCGTTGTGTTGCCAGATGCCATGAATGGAATCGTTTCATTGAGACCAAGCATGGTGTCAGTCACGTTGATGTTGTGCAGGTCGTAGTCCGATGGGTTGTACACGCGGATTTGATAGGTAACCGAGTCGCCAACGTAGGCGAAAGGGTCGGCGCTCTTGAGAACTCCAACACCGTGGAAGCTCTGCTGCCTTTGGTTTGCAAAAACATACGCGAGTGAAGCGGCGATTAGCACTATGGCAATGAGCGATGCCGCAGTCTTTTTAGTGTTTGTCATGTTTATCAGCATCTTCTTTTTCATGCGGGTATTTCAAAGTTTGGTGAAATAAGCTTCTAGACAAATCTTCTATGCAGCCCGCAGTGCGGATTAAAGAAATAGAAATGAGCAAGGTTCGAGTAGTGTACAGATAGCAGAACTGCAAATGATTGTCAAAAAAATAATATTTCGCATGCGCAAAAACGAGTGTCTTACGTCGTTTAAGTTGAGAATGCTGTGAACACTCGCTATTGAGGACAGCGGGCTCGGGTCTGGTTGATGGAGATGTCAGTTTTGGGTTTCAATTTTTTTGTGCTTATGAATCTCAAAAAATAGGCAGTCTTGTATCCAAAACCTCCAAACACCATATTCGACTTATCTAATCCGATATTGGGAATTTTGATTTGGGATTCATAAGGCTGAAATGGCTTACTTGCTCATACTTTTGTTTCAGTCTAGGTGAAAATCTAATGAATGCAAGAACAGAAAAGTTGAGACATCTTTATGGGTGGGATTCGTCTTATGCAACAATGAAGCCAGCAGCCCCTTCTAACTATAAGTATCCTGACGGAATCGTATTAACACTGAAAACAACCAATCACACAGACCACTACTTTGTTGAACGCACATTCGCCGTTCAACTTGCCAACTCAATCAAAGAATCATTAATCGCCAAAAAAGAGAAACCTCAACCCAAACCCACGGAAGTTAAGCCCGCAAAACCACCCAAGAAAATCATCAAGGAAAAACCCAGGGCGGGATAGTCTCAACTCATCTTTCATCGCTTCAGTCGGTAACTATTTGTGAGTAAATTCTGTCTAGCCTTAGGCTTGCCTTTTTACCAACAACCCTGAGCAGAACATAGTGCAGTGTTTCATGCACTATTATGTCTTCGATCTCGTTTTCGTGCAGCTCGCCAAAGATGTAGACTACTCCGTAACCTGTGTCAAAAACACCATAGATTGGTGGAAATTGAAATACGAATTCTAGGGACTTGGCCATTTGAGACCTTTCCTTGTATGTGTTCTTGGCTGATTCACCTCTAATTATGACTTATGTCATAATTCTCTTATAAACTTCTCTTACAAATCTTGACAGCCCTAGTTCTCTCTCAAAATATCTGATAGAAGGTTTCGGTATAAGTAAGATACTTCAAACAACGAAATATATCAGAATCATTCACACAACCTTCCAACCAAAACAGATAAAACACAGTGGTTTACACATTCTCGAAGACGAGGTTGAGATGAATCATGCCTGAAGAAATCTTTGACGTTGACAAGTTTGTGGAGGCATCAGAGAGAGCGGAGTACTGTTACATAAAGAGGTTAAAGAAAATCGTTAAGCTAAAGCTGCGAACCCCCAGAAGACTCTACACCATCAAAGTTGACCCGACAAGGGCTGAAGAGGTCATAAAGAAACTCAGGTGTGAAATCCGAGAGGTCTAGCCTTTTCTGCATACACATCTAAACAAGCCTTCCTTCAGCAAGCATAACAACCCTTCCACCCACATACCCGCATTATGCTCGAACGCCAAAGGCTTTCAAAACTTCTTTCCTGCATTCTTTACAGAATTCAGCTCTCTTTCGGTCAGTGTCCCTGATTGAATTGGAGAAAAACATTATGCATAATGGATTTGTACAGTGCCCTAGCCCAAGTGTGTGACCTATCTCATGTACCGCCTCTTTGAATGTTCGGTCAAAAAACAATTCGTTGTTCGCTGGTTCTCCGTAGAATTCTGGTTTCAGTCTGAATAGTGAAATTAATGCGACTCTACCTGGGCACTGGGCTTGACCGAAAACAAAGTTTAGACTCGGCACATAGAGGTCGACTTCGGTAACACATAAAACACATCTGACTTCAACGCTTCTGATGTAGTTATTCACCTTAGCCAATATGCATGCCGAATGATACTGCTGCCTAGAAGGATTATATGCATCGCTTGGAATGGGCATAATGGTCTCAAGAACCGTGGCTTCAGCGTTTGGAAAAACCTTGCTTAATCTGCGCTGGATGACTTGCAAAACATTTAGAGCAACTTGTCCTATGGGGAGAATTACTAATTTTAACATCAAATTTCCTGCGTTGCAGAGTCTAAACTGTAAAGATGTCTCCCGACTTAGGTGCCACAACCTCTAGTCCCGTCTCTTCCTTAATCCACTTGGCGAAGCGTTCACAGTTGCCCTCAGCGCCATGGATGACATACACCTTCGGATTGCCCTCCAGCCTCTGCACCGTTTCTCGAAGTTCGCTGGCGCCCGCGTGAGATGAGAAATCAAAGCGTTCCACCTGCGCTTTTATTTTTCGCATTTTGCCGTCGATTACGCAGTTGCCCTTCTCCAACAATTCTCGACCTGGCGTGCCTGGAATCTGATAACTCACTAAGAACACCGCGTTGCGCCGCTTTTTTCCTAGCTTTGCCGCATAAAACGGTGCAGGTCCACCCTTTAACATGCCGGCAGGCGAGATGATCACGCCGGGTTTGCGGGTTGCCAAACGACGGTCTCGCCATCCCTCAATCACATTGACTGAGTGGACTGCGTCCATGAAGAGGCGTGGTTCACGCAGAAACATTAGGTAATTCGTGAGTATGCGATTTGTTTCGCGGGTCATGCCGTCGATTGTTATTGAATATTCAACATGGTGCGCTGCCAGCACGCAGGCGATTTCTTGGGAGCGTCCAACACTGAAGGCTGGAACCAGCACAGTGCCGCCGTTTTCTACCACATTTGTGACTTTTTCCACAAACTCCCTTTCCAAAGCTGATCGTTCAGGATGCTCTTCATTGGCATATGTGCTCTCAATAACAAACGAGTCGATTGGTTCATAGTCTATGTCTGCACCTTTCAACAATCGCGTGTTTATTGTGTTATAATCGCTCGTGTAGACGAGGCGTTTTCCATTCGCCTCAATCAAGGCTTGGGCGCTTCCAGGTAGGTGTCCCGCATCTAGGAGTTGCAGTTGAACATCCCCAACCGTGCGTTTTTCTCTGTAGTTTAGAGGCATAATGTTTCGCATCATGGAACGCAGTTCAATGTACTCGAAGGGGAGGTAGTAACCAGAAAGGTGGATGAAATCTGAGATCAACAACTGCGCTAACTCGAAGGTTAAGCGGGTTCCAAAGACAGGCTTTTTCTCCTGAATGTGAAAGATTGGAACCGCACCCGAGTGGTCGAGATGCCCATGAGTCATGACCACACCGTCAACTTCTTTTGGCGGGACATGCACCGGGAACCCAGGCTCATGGTCAACCATGACGCCGTAGTCTAGCAAAAGCTTAGTTTTGTCGGTCATGACAGCTAACGCTGAGCGCCCCACTTCACGTGTTGCGCCCAAAAACTGCACTTTCAATGATCGGTGTTCACCATCCACAACATCTACAAACATGCAATGTTGCTATTTTCATTGATAAGAGGTTGTTCAAACATTTAAATCATGCTTTTGACCAACACTGGTTTTACGTCACTATTTTTGATTGCCTTCAGAATGTTTTCAACGTTTGGTTCTGCATTGATTTGTGTGTAAGCTCTCCACATTTGATGGATATGGTGAGCGTCGCTTCCGGTCACGCCTGGCATGTTTCTGGTTTGAGCTAGTGTTTCAGCCATCTTGTTTTCTTGAGTTGTGGAATCAGGGTTTAGAACCTCTACGGCCCCAAGTTCGGCAGGAATCTTTTGGGCTGCGTTTCCGATACCTCCAGCTCGGTATGGATGCGGTACAACAACAACCCCGTTTCTTTCTCGGGCGAAATCCACAACGCTCTCTAGAGTTGACCAGTATGCTGGTTTTTCTTTCACTCCTAAAACGATTACGTCTCCAAGCATAGTGGTTACCTCTACACCTGGAATTATCACCACGTCTTGGTAGGCTGATGCAAACCTGCGAACGTGGGAGTAGCCTTCAAGGGTGTTGTGGTCTGTAATTGCTACTCCTTTAATTACTGGGTGAGCGTTGAGAGCCTCAGCCACATATTTTGGGCTGATTGAGGCATCGAAAGAAAACTGCGTGTGTAAATGCAGGTCTATGCATATCATATTATTTCCCCCACAGCTTTCTGCACCGTCTCAATTAAACTGTTCAGTGTGATTTTGTTCCATGGTTTTGTTGTTCGCACGATTGATAATAGAATCTTCTTTTCTCTGCATGCACGGTTGCATGCTGTGGCTATGTTGTTTTTCCAAGTGTCAGTGTCTTGGAGCAATATGACCTTAGTAAAGTGTTTGGTTGCGATGTAACGCCTCACTTGATTTGCAACGTATTGAACGGTTTCATGGTCAAGGGGAAACGCGACCTCGTGTTGCGACAGCGGATATACTTCATCAAGTTCTTTAGGTATTACTCCGAATGGCGCAGAATAGGTGCAAACATGAATTAAACGTTTTTTGCCGCTAAGCTTTCGTTCCATTTTCTTTAAGCCCGGGCTTTGCTCTCTTGATTTGTGAAAGGGTTTGGTCTGAGTTTGTGGCAAGAGAAGGAGAATCTTTGCATCTTGAGGTGGAGTGTACCTCTCTGAGAGTCTTCTGCTGTGGCGCACTACTTCTGGTCTTGCTAAGTCAACTGAGCTATAAAGGAACAGCCCGCTTTTCTTTGAAACTGGACTGTGGATTTCTAAATAGTCGCTATATTTGCGCAGTCTTTTTAGGGCTTGAAGAAGGGCGGGATGCCCGTACGACTTCATCTCTAAATGTTCCCACAGCCGACCTTCTAGGATTGCTTGTTTTGTCCGTTTGATCTCTGTTAGGCTGACATGCAGGTTGTGTCGAGCCAGAAACTCTTGTCGTTTCGGTTCTGGCATCGCCTTAACACTTTCTGGGCTTGTTCGAGTGCAGACTGGACAAGAGCATGGAAAATATTCGAGTTTCCTCAGCCTTGTAGTCCCAGCTTCTGTCATGTAGCGGTCTTCGCGGGCGTAGATAGCGTATGCAGCTGAGTCGAAGAGATCGCAGCCCAAGGCGATGGCTAAGGGAAACATGAAGGGGTGACCCGCACCAAAGAGATGAAGCGGACGGTCATGTGGAAGATTACGCTTCGCGGTAATAATCATGTCCACAAGAGTGTCGAAGAGGTACTGCTCCATAACAAGCGTGGGACTACCCAAAGCATGGATATGAAACGGTAGTCTACTCATCACTTTTGCTGACTTAGCGACCCAATCAAGGTAAACTCCACCTTGAACCGGACCAGTCCACAAAATGTCGTGTCGAGACTTGATTTTGGCTAGTTCTCTGGCTCTCTTCAACGTCTCCTCAACAGTTTGTCTTGCATACTGCTCTGAGACTCCCCAACCAGTTGGCAGATCAAGTATGACCGCAATATCAGTGCCAATCCGCTCTTGAAACTTAATGATTTCTTTGTTTGTGGTTTTTACGTCTCCATAGACGAGGATTTGATAGGCACCTGAATCTGTCATGACCACACCATCAAAATTCAAGAGACGGTGAACACCGATATCTACAGCCTTTGACTCAGAGTGTTTTTTGATGATATAAGCGTTAGTCATAAGCGCTGTACAACCAAACTCTTCACACATCGTCTTTGGAGAGATTGGTTGAATGGCTGGATTAATAACTGGCAACAGAACCGGAGTCTCCACTACACCGCTTTTGGTTTCAAGTAGTCCTATGCGTGCGAGTATATCTCTTTCTCGAATCTCAAACGACATGAAATGGTCGTCTACCAGAGCAGTAAGTTAATATCAGAACATATACTCTGATTAAGCAGTTTCGGATGAGAAGGACCAAGACATGGTGTGCACGGTTCAAATCTACGAAAAACCTGTATTAAAGGACCCGATCTTAATTGAAGGGTTGCCTGGCATAGGTTTCGTCGCTAATATAGCTGCTCTTCATCTTATTCAAGAGTTGAAGGCTGAGTCTTTTGCTGAGATTCGTTCATCAAGTTTTCAAGACTTTGCCATGACGGCAGGCGATGGTAAGGCTAGGTTTCCCACAAACGAGCTCCATTATTATCGAGGCAGAAACAATCAAGAACGCGATCTCATTATTCTATATGGAAACACTCAAGCCTTGACAACTTTTGGACAGTATGAGCTGTGCGGAAAGGTATTAGACATAGCACAGGATTTGGGATGCCGATACATCATCACACTCGGCGGCTTAAGGCGAGACGAAAAAGTAACAGAACCCCCAAAACTCTACTGTGCTGCGTCTGACCTAGAAACCTTGAAGGAAGCACTCAACCTAGGCGCAGAAATCATTGAAGGACAAATCTTTGGCATAGCTGGACTACTCGTGGGTTTATGCAAGCTATGGAAAATGCAGGGGTTCTGTCTTCTAGCCGAGACTCCTGGCTTCTATCCCGACGCCTCAGCCGCACGCCAAGTATTAAACGCCATAAACAAAATGCTTCATTTAAAGGTGGATATTGACCGACTCGATGCGGCTGCAGAAACCACACGTGAGATTCTAGAATCATTCGGTTTGGTTGCTCAACCGGCAGAAGAGAAAAGGAAGGAAGAGCCTTATCGCTGGCACATCTAGGCTTTGGTTTCGCTCAAGAATTGGTCGTAAACTTTCTGAACTCGCTCAGCTGCTGGCCCCGAACCCTCAACTACGCCTTTCTCTGTGACCTTGACTTTGTCCATAACCCAGATGAAGCCCTTGTCCTCGTAGAGCTTGACCAACGTTGGGAACACCTTTTCAAGCCTGTCCGCTAGCGCCCTCAAGTCAAAAGGCTTCTCAATCGCCATAATCTGTGCTACAATCGAGCCGTTTAAGAAAACCCGATGAAGCGTTCGTCCCTTGTCATCTTTTGCCTCGGCTAGGCAGAGGCTGAGATCATCTGGATTGATTCCAACAAGACTCCCATTGTAGGATTTACCGTCCACAGTAACCACAGTAACCGTTTTATCAATCAACGCACCCACTTCCGTGAAGAACCTTCTCTGAGGCAGAGACAAACATTTTCACCTTTTCCGCATTAATTAATCCATGTTCTTTAAAAGACTTTTTCACTGAACTTCTTCAGAAACTTTTTTATTTCTATTGAATGAATAAGCCAACCATGGCACCCTTTGGCATCTTCCGAAGAAAGAAAAAAGAGCAAGCGCAGCAGGCTGAACAAAAAACCCTGCTTGAGGAACTATGCAGAGGAGACAAGGAACTCTACGAAGCCCTGAATCGAACAATCATGTTGAATCCTGATATGGCTATGAAAGAGGGAATAGACTTGCACTTGCAACGGGCACAAGAGTTCGAGTCGGCTGGAGACACCATCCGAGCAAGAATAGCATACCAAACAGCAGGTGAAATCTCACTTTACGAAGGAAAACTTGCACAGGCACAAAAATTCTTCAAGAAAGCAGCCGAAGTCGACCCCGAAAACCAATATAGAAAAGCATTCGACTACTACATCAAAAAAGAAAACGCCGAACGGGCGTTGACAGTGGCACAAGAATTCTATAACAAAAAGGGAAAACGTGCCGTGAAGAAGTAAGAGTCAACGAGTAAGACCAACAGTGCATCATTGAATCTTCGCAGTGATTTTTAGGGCCCTTATTCTTTATCTATCTCCAAAGAAAACCATACAAGGAGAACTCTATTTGATTGCAGCATTGATTGAGGATGAAAACCAAGAGAATTTTCGCCTTTAACATACACCAGAGCCTTGTTTGAGCTTCGAAGCGGCATGTTTAGTCCCATTCAACGTGTTTAAAAATTTTTCCAGAATCAAAACTGCTTTTATTTGTTAGGAATCATTCATTGCCAACTCTTAAACGTCGAGGAGTTCCACACGCAGCAAATGATTCAGATGCCATCGACGACGAGGTTCTAATCCTTAATGGCGCTCTTCATCAAAATAAATGAACACTTCAACTGATTCACAAAAGATTGGCAGTAAAGTTGCTGTGACATTGAAGGACAGGCTGATTCTAGCCTGTCTAAGCGAGACCGTTTCCAAAAAACATGGAAGCATCTTACTAGACTCACCATCCCCAAAATTAAAAAACTTTTGAAAGAATGCAGAATTTTGGAGGCTGAGCGCTTAACTTTAATGAATTATCCTTGGGACCTAGTTGACAGCAATTCCGAACTAACCAAAGAAGATTTTGCCTTGTTAGCTAAGGAAGAAAGCGATGGAGCAATAAACCAAAGGACTGTTATTTGCGGCAAAAAATCAAATGTTTATGTTGATAAAGAAGCCTTGGTCACCTTGGACGCGCGAAACGGACCTATTTACATAAGTGAAAACACGGTTGTGCATCGGAGCGGCCACAATAAATTCCAACCTCAAAAACACCTATGGAGCAGTAAAAGTCAAGATACGAGAAAAAAACGTTACTACAGGGCGCACAAAAGTGGGCCGCTTCATAGGCGACCACGCCAAAACATCGATAGGAACACAGATTTACACAGGCACAGAAATAGGAGTGGCATCTCACGTTCATGGTTTCTGTAAAAGAACTGATTAGTATAGTTAATCACGTAGAGAACCCGCTCAACATCATTGCGATCAGCCTTCCTAGTCATCGCCGTAACCTTGCCGTGTTGCTAAATCTAAAATATGCTTCACGTTCAAACATATAGATTTAGGTGTACAATCATGTCTTCAAAGCTTTCAGCAAAGGAAGTTCTGGACGATAAAAAAGCGATTTTGGCTCTTGATCCAAGCGGCTCTTTTAAGGACCAACTGGAGTTTCCAGAAAACCTGCGGAGAGCAGTAAAAAATGTTAAAGCTTTCAAGCTTCAGGAGACGGTGAAAGTTGGCAGCCACACGATGCATTATTCTAATGCGACTAAAGTTGTTTTTGCTGGTATGGGAGGCTCAGCCATAGCAGGCGACCTCACTCGAGACTGGCTTGACAGTGATGTTCGAATTCCATTGGAATCGATTCGGGGCTATCACCTTCCAGCCTACATTGATGAGGACACTCTCGTATTCCTTATTAGTTACTCAGGCAACACAGAAGAAACTCTGAGTTGCATGCTTGATGCATTGAATAAAGGCTGCAGGATAGTTTCCATCTCCTCAAACGGCGCTTTGGCTCGTGTAAGCAAAGCCCTTGGCTTGCCAGTCATCGGGCTGCCCAAAATGGCTGCAGCAAGAGTTTCTTTCCCATACCTCTTCGCGCCCATTCCCTACATCTTGGCAAAGCTGGAAGTTTTGCATTTAGAAAAGGTTAATCGAGATATGGCTGAGGCGACAAAGATTGTTGACAAACTGAGCAAGGACTACGCTATTGCGGTCCCCTTTGAAAAGAACTTCGCCAAAAAGGCAGCATCGCAGATTTTTGGCACTGTTCCAGTCATCTACTGTTATGGTCCATTTCACGGGGTGGGTTTACGCTTCAAGACCCAAGTGAATGAGAACTGCAAGCTTCCCGCTAGATTCGACGTTTTTCCCGAGTTGAACCATAATGAAATCATGAGTTGGGAAGCCTCAAAAAAGATTCTCAAACATTACACGCTGATACTGTTGCGCAGTCCCGACGAGCCTGAAGAAGTAAGAACACGAGTCGAGGTGCTGAAGGAGAGATTCTTCAAGAAAGGGGCAAAGAGCATATTAGAAATCTGGCCTCAAGGGGATAACCTGTTAGCTCGAATGCTTAATCTGCTCTTTACAGCTGACATGATAAGCCTCTACCTCGCTGTTCTGCATCGTCGTGACCCTGTGGCTTCCCAAACCTTTCAAATACTCAAATACGAAGTCACCCAGCGCTTACAAACCATAGAGAAATTAGAACAGCAGATTTTAAAGTCGGCAAGTAGTTAACTCTTATTGCTTTAGTTGTGTGACCCTGCTGATTTCTTTCTGAATCTCGGCTTCTATCTGCTCTTGCTTTGGTGGACCGAAGAATGGCCCCCTTCCGTTTATGAAGGTGTCAAAGAAGTACATGGCTCCGTAGCGCTTTGCCATTTCTCCTTCTTTCCATGGATTAACAACTTTAAACGTGACTAGTTCTTTGCCGAATTTTGCCACAGCGTTTAGATGATATTTGTGTACGGCTGGGTTGAAGGGGCATTGGGGAGAGCTGAAGTGGAGAACCTCAACGGGCAGATTATCTTTTAGCTCTGTGCTCAAATGTTGTGCAACCGCTTGGATTTTTGGCTGAGGCCCATCAAGGCGAAGCGTTAACATGTCAAATGGTTCAGAGCAGCCAACCTTGTGAAAGGTTTTTTCTAGCTGGAAGCCGTGCTTTCGATAGATGCCATTGTTGATCCATTGGGGGCTTCTTGAAACCAGGGTCTTGACTTGGCATACTCCAATTTTCCAAAGTTGCCTCAATGTTGTCTTGAGGAGGCTTGTTCCTATGCCCTGACCATGTGGCGCCTTGGGCAAGTCGATACATGTGATTATGGCTGTTGTCTCAGACTCTTCTATTGGTAAGGGCGCACCCATTGAAGAAATGAATTCGACAAAACCTAATGGTTTGCCGTTATTATCATAAGCGACGTGTCCAACGTAACCATAATCCTTCAGCTTCTTCCTAAGCCACTCCACCTTATCTTTAACACCATTCTCAAACTCAGGCTTGGAGTAGTAAGAGGACTCCGGCGAGGGCACGCACAACTGAACCTCATCTTCAAGATTTGAATCATCAATCACCTTAATTGTTGCACTCAAAGAGACCACACTCAATCTTTTCTATACTAAAGTCTACCAACACAGATGTTTTTACTATTGATGCTTATAGTTGAACATGATTAGTGCTTTAGTTATTCATTTGTGGGTGGGAACGAGGCATAGGAATTTTAAGGTTTTTTCGCTGTTGTTTTTGAACTGATGCTTTTCGTTCGGGGGAACGAATACAACATCGCCAGCTTTTAGCTTTCTTTCTTGCCTTTCACCAGCGACTACACACTTGCCCTCTAGAATGAAGACCTCGTGTTCCCAAGGGTGGCTGTGACAAGGACTGTAGCCCTTCGGCTGCATCTCGAACAATCTCATCGCAAAGTTTTCAGCCCCCATCTCTTTCGTGATGAGCCATCTAACCTTTAATTTTAAGGCTCCTTCTTCCGCTTCTTTTGCTTCAACATCCTTGTAATGAAGGATTTTCACATCATTCACCTCTTTGAGGCAACAAAAGATACCCGGTAATTATTAAGTGTTAAAGGCAAAATCCAAAAAAGGAAAGCTTGAAGCGACATTGCTACCTTTGTTCTTGACAGAATTCGATTAGTTTGGAGACTGTTGGATGTTCCGCTGTTGGGCTTGAAACGTAGTAAGCTGCAACCGCATTGGCGAAGGTTAATCGACATGAGTCCGGGAGTTTCAGGGCGTCGCCATAGATGTTGCCTGCATTCCATGCATCTCCTGCGCCTGTAGACCGCAGTGCTGAAATTTGAAAGGCGGGTACGATAACCTCGTTCTCACGAGTGAACGAGCCTGTGAATGAAGTTGTGTGAAGGTCCACTCGAGCTGAAAGATGCTTGGCTAGGATTCGAGCGCATTCCTTGGATACTTCGTAATGATCAAGTCTGTTTCTTAGGCGTTTAACTTGACTCTCAAATCGGCTAGCGTATTGGTAGGCCTCGTTTTCATTGACGCTAAAGACATCTATTAGGCTGGTCTTGAGCACTTTTTTCAACAGTTTTAGAATGTTCTTTTTGTTTGGGGTTGGGTCGCCTGTGTCGTAGTAGGTTTTTCCCTTTCCTTTTTCTTTGACATATCGGAAGATTTGCTCGGCGAGTTCGGTGCCAAAGCGGTGAGTTGAAGACCAATTGAAGACGCATACGTAGTCGGCTTCCTGCAGCAATCGGAAATCGCCTTTTGTCAGGTTTTTTGGAGCAAAGTTTGGCAGTGAGCCTAAGTCGCCCATCATTATGTTGACTCTTTCCTTTCCATGGATGAGTTCGAAAGCCGTGGTTAAAGCGACTTCACCGTCGGTTTTCACATAAGAAAGGTCAGTGCCGAAGGGTTTTAGGTAAAATTTGAGCAGTTGAAGCCCTAACGTGTTTGTGGTTATGATTGGATATGCTTTGGCTCCCAGTGTTGCTAAAGCTGCCGCCGTATTTGCAGCGTTTCCTCCACGTAACTCCATCTGTTTGACTCCGTGAATGTTGCCACCAGTTCTTTCGGCTACCTTGGCAATTGTGGCAGAGAACTGTTTAATGTCACCCTGATAAGTTACGAAGCGGTCTATGAAAAAGTCTGGCAGAACCACAACCTTAAACTCTTGCGGCTTCGTGCGTTTCAAACATCGAAGAAGGTCGTTCACACACCACGAAAGCAATGTTTTCTCCTCTGGAAAACTACAACTAGTAAGAGATAAACTTCATATGCTTTTATTTCATTCGCTAAGTGCAACAACAAGTTTTTAAACTATCGTTGCTGTTTAATGAGGCATCCGGAGAGAAAAAAGAGATTGAAGGCTTGGGAAGCGGCGAAAAACGCATTGGAAATTGTGTTAGAGGCAGTGCCTGGCGAGAGCATTCTAATAGCTTGTGACGAAGAGAAGAAAGATGTAGGCGTGGCCTTTGCAGAGGGCGCCTTATCATTAGGACTCTGGACGCGCCTCATGATTTTGAAAACCAGCAAGGAGACGCGAAATGATGTCCCGCCTCATCTTTTGGAGGTTTTAACCCATCAAAAACCCGACATTTACGTTAACTTGAAACGCGACTTGCGTGAAGAGACGCCTTTCCGAATAAAGGTCATCAAGTTGGAGACGCGTGATCGTAGAGCTCGCTTGGGACACTGCCCAGGCGTAACCATGGACATGTTAACTGAAGGAGCACTTGCACTTACGACTGAAGAACATGAAAGAATGCAAGAGTTTGCGGAAAAGTTGATACACATCCTTGAGGAAACAGCGAAAATAGAGTTGTACACCCCATCGGGAACCGATCTTTCATTGAGCGTTAAGGGACGCCCGTTTTTCACAGACACCAAACTTGACTGGAAGACTATGAAATGGATGAATCTACCCACAGGTGAAGTCATTGTGGCGCCAATTGAAAACTCGCTTTCGGGTCGACTAGTCTGCGACATGGCAATAGGGGGCATAGGACCCTTAAAAACGCCCGTGGAAATAGTTGCCAAAGACGGAAAAGCCGTAGAGGTCACATCAAAAAACGCGGATGTACTTAGCGGAGTAAAGGAAACCCTAGCCACAGACGAGTGGAGCGCCATCGTAGGCGAATTTGCCATAGGGATTAACCCCAAAGCAAGGTTCGTGGAGGAGTTCCTCGAAGCCGAAAAAATCTTTGGAACAGCGCACATTGCGTTCGGAGACAACATTGACATGCCCTGCGGCAAGAATTCTTCCAAAAATCACATCGACTTCCTAATGAACAAGCCGACCGTGAAGATTATCAAGGAAAATGGAAAAACCATCACCATACTGGACAACGGACACTTCAAGATTTAGCCAATGTATCAGACAGTGGTTTTTCTACCGTCGAAGTCTCTGAGAAAGTGTCCAAACTCATCTTTAACCTCACGCAGTTGTTGCCCTGAAAATATCGGTCCGTCCTGACAGACTCTGTATTTACCTATGACGCATGTTCCGCAGAGTCCTATGGCGCAGCGCATGAAACGCTCTAGGCTGGCTTGGAACGGTATATTGAACTTTTCGGCTAGGAGAAACATTTTGTGCATCATCTGTTCGGGTCCACAAGCGTAAATCATGTCAAATTTTTCGCCTTTCTCCAGCATTTTTTCAGCTGGTGCTGTCACTAAGCCTTCTAACCCATAGCTTCCATCTTCAGTTGTGGCTATTACTCGACCTTTCACCTTTGTTAGCAGTTCGTTTATGCGGTTTAGGAACAATAGGTCGTTGCGTGTTTTGGCTCCCATCAAGAAAGTGATTTTGTTTTTTCCTCGGGCAAGTCTTTCTGTCAATGGCATAAGTGAGGCGAGGCCTGTGCCTCCACCGACAATCATAACGTTATGTGCTTTAGCGATTGCGTAGCTGTTTCCGAATGGTCCACGCACTCCGATTGTGTCTCCAGCTTTCATTTTGTGGAGTGCTTTAGTTGCTTCACCTACACTCTCGACCGTTATGGCTGCTTGACTTTTATCTGGTTGCAGCGCAGAAAGGCTCATTGGAACCTCGTCTACGCTTGGAATCCAAATCATCACGAACTGCCCAGGCTTGGCGTTGGCACAAAACCTATCGTGAAAGGCGAACGACTTGACAGAAGATGTCTCGTCTTGGACAGTTGATATTTTCACTGTGCGCAACTGGTTAACGGCGATGCGATAACCCGACAATGTCTTTCACGCTCCCAAAGCCTTTCTTGCGAAGGTAGGAGTCAATACCTCTTGTTATTGATTTGAAAACTCCTAAGCCCTCACAGGCTATGGCTGTTCCAATCTGGACGGCTGAGGCTCCAGCTAGCATGAATTCCACGGCGTCTCGCCAATTGGAGATTCCGCCGCACCCGATAATTGGCACGTTGACGGCTTCATAGATCTCGTAGACGCATCTTACAGCAATCGGTCTTACCGCTGCACCAGACAATCCGCCTATCTTATTAGCCAATATGGGACGAGCTGTTTCAATGTCTATCGCCATTGCACGCACCGTGTTTATCGCTGCCACTGAGTCTGCACCAGCTTTAACAGCAGTCTCTGCAACTTCAACGATGTCGGCTACGTTTGGGGTTAACTTGACAATAACAGGCTTGTCGACGACGCCTTTAACCCGCTTAACAACCTCTCTAACCATAGTGGGGCTCTGTCCAATTTCAGACCCAGTTTTCTCCACATGTGGACAAGACACGTTTAGCTCAACAGCATCAGCGCCAGCCTCTATCAGAACGCTCGCAGCCTCAGCGAATTCCTCGGCGGAGAAGCCAAAAACACTGGCGATTATTCGAGCTTTAAATCCGTCTTCTCTAAATTCTCTTATTTCCTCAGCAAAATCTTGGGCGCCCGGATTGGGCAATCCCATAGCATTTAACAAACCACAACTGACTTGAACCACCGCTGGGTTTGCATAACCTGAACGAGGCTTCAAACCCACAGATTTAGTTACCACAGCACCCGCGCCATTCTTGATTGCTTCGCGCAACGATGCCGCTGAGAGCCCAAGAATCCCAGCTGCCAGCATGGTTGGGTTAGAGAGCTTCAACCCTGCGATTTCAATTTCCAATCGGCTTGACATGGTTTGGGCTTCAGCTCCTTTTGTTGCAGTATGTGGTTTACTCACTTATTATTTAAGTTAGGCTGTTTTCCCCAGTTTTTGAACGAATCGGTTATGTAGTTTATTTCAAAGGGATTGATGAGGGTGACACCATATCATAATTAATAGAGGCTGGTATTAGTTAGAAGGCTTTGTGTGATGGAGGACTAGGCGTGGCTAAGGCTGTGAGTGTCATTGGGTTAGAGAGTTTTCCAATGGTTCAGCTGGGTGATAATCTGGCTGAACTTGTTGTTGCCACCATGCAGAGGGAGGGGGTAAACTTAGAGAATGATGATGTAGTTGTTGTGGCTCACAAGGTTGTGTCAAAGTCCGAGGGTCGAATGGTGCGGCTCAAAGATGTAAAGCCTTCAAAGAGAGCTGAGAAAATAGCTAAAGTGACGTTGAAAGACCCGAGACTCGTCGAACTCGTACTCCAAGAGACAAGAAGCATAGTGAAAGCAACATCTGAAACCTTAATCGTAGAAAATAGGCAAGGTTTAGTCTGCATAAACGCTGGCGTGGACAAGTCAAACGTCGGAGGCGGAGACACGTTCGCACTCTTGCCAACAGACCCAGATGAGTCGGCTAGGCGCATTTGTTCGGAAATAATGAAGCTAACTGGTAAAAAAGTAGCCGTAATTATTAGCGACACTTACAGCCGTCCGTTTAGGCGTGGTCAAGTTGAATTCGCTATTGGAATCGCTGGCATAGGCGCGTTCAGAGATTACCGTGGTCGAAAGGACCTGTTTAACTATGTTCTACAGGTGAAGAACACTGCTGTTGTGGATGAGATAGCGTCTGCAGCCGAGCTGGTTATGGGACAGGGAGAAGAAGGCGTGCCAGTGGTAATCATCAAAAATCTCTGCGGCGTTAAGTGCAAAGAAAATGTGTCGTCCACCGACTTACTCATTTCAAAGGATGAAGACTTGTTCAAGGAAACTCTTTGACAGCCTCATGTGTCATGCGTTTGGTGAAGAGACACCGTTTTGCCAAATCAAAACCGAAGATGGTTATACCGTATCTGGAGTTTCACCAGAGCATTTTTTATCAAACCACCGGACGTCTGCTCGTTTGATTCTCTTATATGCACAAATGAGGTTAATAGAAAATTTTAAGAATAGTACACCATGCTAATTATGATACGAAAGGAGAGAGGAAAGAATACAATTTAACTACGATTACCATAGAATGTCTTCGATGTAGTTCTTTGATTTATCTCTCATCCTTTCAAAGCGCCGAGTGAGGGGCGCAATGAAACAAATACCCAAAAATAAAAGGGGGGAAGAGGAAATGGCTTCGGATAGGGAGTTAATTAGGACTAGGACGTGGGGTCTGGTTTTAATTGGAATACTTGTGGGTTCTCTTGGTACTGTGTTATTTCAAGGGATGAATGTGCATGTGGCAACGTCAGAAGCGTCTGGGAGTGTCTCTCTTGAGGATATTGAAAAGAAGCTTGAAATAAGCAATTCGACATTAAAAGAGATAATCGAAAATCCTGTGCTCTGGAAAGAACTTTTGCTGAACACAACACTAATATACGTAAGCAACCTAACTGCGACCGTTCTTGGGTATGTGGAAAAGCTTGCGATAGACAATGCAACATTAAGAATGATTGTTGAGGGTCCTGAGTATTGGAAACTGCGTTTACTGAACACGACAATCGTGTTTGTAAATAACATAACGGCGATTACCCTTGGATATGTGGAACAAATCAAAGCCAGCCTAGAATTATTGCTTCTATTATCTCAAGAGATGAACATTAACATTACGGATATTAAGAATGACATAAGGTTGGTGTTGATTCCCAACATAAACTCGATAATCTTGAGACTTGGGGCTCTGCACCTTGATCTGGGAAGAATAGAAGACAAAATCGACTTGGATATTTTGCCAGCACTTGATGACATTTTACTAAGACTTGACGAAATAGAAAATAGCCTCTTTAGAGGTATCGAAGACATCTATATGATACTTGAACTCTTTGTTAAGCCAAAACTGAATGACATAGAAGGAAAAATAGGCGACGTTAAGAACAAAATCGACAACATCATTCTACCCAAACTGAATGACATAGAAGGAAAAATAGATATGATTTTGCCAAAACTTGACTTTCTTGAAGGATTTCTTAAGCACGCGTTTGCTGACCTTTTTGGTACGCTGGAACATCTGCATAACGACATCTTCTTATTAGAGGGGAAATTAGACAACGTATTGACCTATTTAGAGGACATAGAGTGGAAGTTAGACCTCATATGGGAAAAGTTGTGGTCTATACAATTGGAGCTGTCTTCAATAGAATGGAAGTTGGACAAGCTTTTAGATCCAGGAAATGCCCTCTGGGAATTTCTGGAGAGGATTCTAATTCCTATTCCATACGCGGGTGAAGCAAAAGAGTTACTAAAGCAGCTTTTGGAAAACATTGGAGTAGACGTCTTTACTAAGAAAACAATGCCATGCAGTAACATATATTATATGCATGTTTCCTTGGGTGGAATTAGATATAACGCCACAAAAATCCTTATTGATGCACCACAAATTGAAAACGAGACTGTTAGCATCACGCCCATTGCTGATGGAGTATACGAAGTAATAATCATTCCACCAGCTGGAACACATCCAGGCGAATATGTTGTAACCTTCGATGCCATCATAGTTCTGGAAGTAGATGGCGTGCGTCATGTCTTCTCAAATTCAGCCATCGACATCCTCAAAGTCCCTTTATCTTATGAAACATCCCTTTGGAAGGGACAAAATCAAAGTCTCTTCGTCGACGCTCTAAACCCATACGACCAGAAAACAAACATAACCGTCACCACTTTCTACGACAAAACGCCAATCGGAAGTCAAACAGTAACCTTGGAAGTCATGGAGGAAACCACCGTAAGATTTGATTGGGAGACGTCTACTTGGCCTGCGGGTACCTATACCAAAAACATTACAGTTACATACACCGACCCAAGGGGATGTGTAGATACATACTCTGGAGTGAGTACCTTTGAAATAAAAGAACCATCCGCGATTGACGTTTACACGTCTGTCGACGCCGTGCCCCCACAAGGTGAAGTGAAAGTTTACGCCAAAGTAACTTACTACGACGAGCCACTTGAATATAAGCCAGTTGCCTTCGAAATAATCGACCCACATGGAACATCAATCGACTATAGAAGCGCCCTCACAGATGCAAATGGCATCGCAAATACAAGCTTCAGAATACCGACCAACGCCACATTCGGAGACTGGACCGTCTACGCCACAGCAGACATCGCAGAAACAACAGTCAACGACACACTCACTTTCAAAGTAGGCTGGATCGTAGAAATCACCCAAGTAGAGGCAGTTGACATACATGGCAACCCTAAGACCAGCTTCACGAAAGGCGAACACATGTACTTCAACCTAACAGTCCAAAACATAGCCTTCACCTCAAAGAAAACCACACTAACCATCGTTGCCTACGACGAATGCGGCGTACCCATCGGCTTAGTCACCTTACAAGATTGGGTGATTGGACCTGGAATTACAGAGATCTTCATCATCGACTTGCAAATTCCAGACTGGGCATTCGTCGGAGTAGCAACAATATACGCCAACGCCTACACCGACCCACCAACACAAGGCGGAACACCAACATGCCCCGAAAAAACCACAACCTTCATAATCACAAAAACCTAAGACAACATCCACCTCTATTTTCTTCCTTTTTTATCTATTTCAGAAAAAGAAACCTCTTTAACGAAACCTTGTGACAGCTCTAGGTTGAAGGTGGCTTGCGAACAAGCATTGTTCTTGTGGAATAATCATCGTGTATGGATCAACTTTTTCACTGAACTTTATTGGAGCGTTTTTTATCAAAACCGCCGGCGTCTGCTGGTCTGACTCTCCCATAATCAAATGAGCGGCGCTTGCTAAATCATCGGCTAAAGCATGCCTAGTAATAGAAATCGAATGCCCATAAAGATCCTTGCAGCTTCGATAGTCTCTTACGGGTTCAAACCCAGCTACAGCCAAAGCCAAACCCGTAGTTCCCATACGAAGCGGAGTAACTCGACTGTCGACGATCAACACGCCAACACGCTTACCCGTTCTCGCAAGTATTTCCCTGCTTATCTTCTCTGCAGTTTTGAAAGGGTCTTTCGGCCACAAAACCACGTATCCGTCAGGAGCGTTCTTACGGTCAACACCAGTGTTGGCTGTAAGAATATGGTTTTTCAACGTGAGCAGCGCTTTTGAAACGCCTCCATAAACCTCTTCAGCCTCCAACAAAACGATTTCAACAAACTCTGGGTCTAAATGGTATCTTCGGGCGAGCTTTCTCGCTTTCGAGGATGGTTTAACAGAGTCTAACTTCTTTAGGCGGTTTTGAATCGTTGCCACTGTCTTGCTGGCTATTGCTACAACATCGCCGTCTTCGATTCTCAACTTTTGCTTCTCGATTTCTCTCAAGATTATGCTGACTATGTCGCTTTTCGGATGTATTAACTCGGTCTGTAGCCCAAAGAGCTGCATGGATTTATTTTCCTCCTATTTTAAAACCATAAGTCCTGAGCGCTTTAATCAAAGGTACTCCAAAAGCCGTGGCTATTGATGTTATGATTAATCTTTCAACAGGGTATACAAGTGCGATACTTAACCAAAAAGACTGCCAAAAAGGCTGTTGCGGTATAATTAGTAATCCGCTCAATGTTTCAAATGTTATGGTACCTGCAACATGACCCAACATGGTTGATAAGAAGGCGAGTATGGCAACACCAACGGTTAAGCGAGAAGCACTTGATTTTCCATGCAAAAACTCGGCTGCTTTCCATTGGATAGGAGAAACCAAGATTATTAACGCAACAAGGTGAAACCAAACAAAAAAAGGATAGAACCAAACAGGACCCACCGTCGGGTAAAATAATAAAACAAACAAGAGGAGTAGATATGAAATAGCTAAGACCCGCCAATTGCTGCGGTATAAGAGACCCGAACACATCGCTGCTGCGACACTACCAACAAAACTCATCGGACTCAAGGTTGGCGCTATTGACATGCCGATTGTTCCTCCGATGATTATGGATGCTGTCCCAATCCAAGGTCCTAGTATTAGTCCAATTAATGGCGCTATGACAGTGGCCATTGTGATGAATTTTCCAGCGGCACCGATGACAGGAAAAAATGACGCAAATGAGAGAACAGCATACAAGGAGGCAAAAATGCACATCAACGCCAAGTCTTTTGTCCCAAACTGCAAGCCCGAAGCCTCCTCCCTCGGAAATGTTTTAGAATAGATTTATTCGTTTGGTTCAAATAAAGGGTTAGCGAGGACGTGAGGAAAAAGGCATGAAAGCCACAATTGTCGAAAGCGTCATGGGTGTTATGGGATTCGATGAAGAGAACAAGTTAGTTGACTACGCTCTATTTCCCAAAGAACCAAAGAAAATCGCTGAAAGACTGTTGAAAATGGAGACTGGAAGGGTCATCGATGAACTAGTTGACCTGATTGAAAGGTTGAAGACAAAGGGCTATACTTTTTTTGTGTTTGAGAACAATGAGATAGCAAGAAACGCTCATGAAAGACTAAAGATTGCGGTTGAGGTAGCACGTCCTTCTGAGGCTGGAGAGCTGCTTCGTGCAAACCTGGAGAAAATTGCAGTTCAAACAGGGTTTGTAAAAGAGGAAGATGAAATCAGGAATTGGACACATCAAGTTTCGATGGAACTAACCAAGCTCAGGGTAAGGAAAGCAGCTGAAAAGCGAGATTTGTTAGTGACGCAAGCAATACTAACCATCGATGACCTCGACAAGACAGTTAATTTGTTTATGGGTCGAATCCGTGAATGGTATGGGCTTCACTTTCCAGAGCTAGACCGCCTCATCGAAAAACACGAAGCCTACGCACGCTTAGTAGCGAACCTCGGAAGAAGAGAAAATTTCACAGCAGACCGCCTCGAGACAGAAGGCTTGCCAAAGACAAAAGCCGAACAAGTTGCAGAAGCAGCCGAGAAATCAATGGGGGCTGATTTGGAAGAGGAGAATTTGGCTCAACTTCAAAACCTCTGCCGAAATACATTGCAGCTTTACGATGCTAGGCAGTCATTGGAGGGCTACATGGATTCGCTCATGGAGGAAGTGGCCCCAAACATCAAAACATTAGTTGGTTCACTTTTAGGCGCGCGGCTCATAGCGCTCACGGGTGGGCTTTCCAATCTAGCTAAGATGCCAGCCAGCACAATTCAAGTCTTAGGCGCTGAAAAAGCCCTCTTCAGGTCGCTTAAAACTGGAACTCGCCCGCCCAAGCATGGAATAATCTTTCAGCACACACTAATTCATGAGGCGAAGCGTTGGCAGAGAGGCAAGATGGCCCGTGCCATAGCTGGAAAACTAGCTATAGCCGCTCGCACAGACGCATACAGCGGCAAATATCACGGAGACGATTTAAAGGCCGGTTTAGAAAGAAGAATCAAAGAGATTCAAGAAAAGTTTGAGGAGCCTCCGCCAGCGAAGCAAACACCACTGCCGCAGCAGGTTAGAAAACCATCTTTCAGGAGAATGAAACGTGGCCGTCGACGTTGAACAACATCCGCATTTCAAAGAGGTATACTGGATAACATTTGAAGACGGCTCGAAAAAACTAGCCACGAGAAACCTTGCACCGGGGCACACTGTATATAGAGAACGCCTAATAGAACAAAGGGACATCGAGTACAGGGTCTGGGACCCTTATCGAAGCAAACTCGCAGCGGCAATAATAAGAGGCTTGGACACGGTTCCCATAGAACCCAACCATAAGGTCTTGTATTTGGGAGCTGCTTCAGGGACCACAGCCAGCCATGTTTCTGATATCGTAGGCGAAAAAGGACACGTATACTGCGTTGAGTTTGCGGCTCGAAGTATTCGAGAGCTTGTTGAAAACGTCTGCATCTTCCGTCTCAACATGTCTCCTATTTTGGCTGACGCCCGATTACCAGAACGATATGCCTCACTTGTTGAGAAGGTGGAAGACATATACTGTGACATTGCCCAGCCTGAACAAGCCAAAATATTAGCCGACAACGCCGACATGTTCCTTATCACCAAAGGCTGGATAACGCTCGCCATAAAAGCCCAAAGCATTGATGTGACAAGAGAGCCTTCAGAGGTTTATGAACAAGAAGTCAACACCTTGAAAACACGTGGCTTCAGAGTTGAGCGAGCAGTGCACTTAGAACCATACGACAAAGCACACGCCATGATAGTGGCTCAAAAGACTCGTTGACTTCTAAAAGAGTACGAGACATTATTTTCAAAAGTGTTTTAAATTTCGCATACATTATGCGGAGTTTGCGTTTAAAATATCTAATTTAAGCCTTTTGCTGAACCTTTATATGACACTCTGCTCACGGTTTGTCTAACCGAGAGGAGAGTCGATGAGTCGCGAGGAGATGTCGGACGCCGCGGAATCTGTTCTGAAAACTGCTGGCTTCACAATCTCCAGGCGATGCAACTCTAGACCAAGCTGTTTCTGCATGGTTGCACGCAGGAGCTCAGACCTCACCTTCATCAAGATATTGCTAGACCTTGGAAAAATCACACTGAAAGACGCCTTGGAACTGAAGATGATCTCTTCGCATTTCTCGGCAACGCAGCTGTTCATAGGCAACTATACTCGAGAGAAACCACTCGAAGACGACACAGTCTATACCCGATATAACATCTATGCGGTGACGCTCAAAACACTGGAAGATGTTGTTACTCGTGGAATGCAGCCACTTGTCGAGGCTGGACCAGGCGGCTGCTATGTAAGACTCGACGGAGATGCAATTCGAAAACGAAGAATGAAACTCGGGCTTTCCGTGGGCAAACTGGCAGAACAATTGAAGATTTCAAGGCGAACATTGTACGGCTATGAAAGGGGCATGGCAAAAGCATCAGTTTCTGCCGCCTACAACCTAGAGTGGATATTAGGCATTACAGTGGTAAAACCCATCGATATATTCAAGCCTGTTCCGCCTGATGCAGGATTCTTCGCTAGAGCCAAACGCTTGATTGTAAGAAACCGCTTTCTCCAAATGGTCCTGAAAAGGCTCATTCTGTGCAACTTCAAGGTGGCAGCCACAACTCGGGCACCATTCGACTTCATTGCACAACCACCAAACGAAGACGTGAACATAATAATAGGCGGAGTCACACACCGCGGAGAAAAGAACATTAACCGAAGGGCCGAGGAGATTCTAAGCATAAGCAACGTTGTGAAGGCTCAGCCGCTCTTCATAACTGACGGAAAACTCATGCCATACAGCGACATTCCTCTGATCCACTCCGAAGAACTTGAAAAGATGAGATTGGCCGAGGACTTGGTCTCGAGACTTTAAAAAGAAAGTTACCACATGATTGCGCATTTTCCTCGTTTACGATGGCTTCTTTTTCAGTCATCATCTGTGACGTTATTTTAATTTCTTCTGTACGCTTTCGGCGTTCTTTTTGATCTCTTTCGCAGGTTGCCATGATTTCCGCACAAAATCTGGATACGCTCCATACTTTGCACACCATTTTTCTAAGAACTTTATGGTTCTGGGATCAGACGCATAACCTGAACCCATGTCACCTAAGTTTCCGTGTTTTTCTCTCATTTTTTCAATGGCTTGGTCGCGTTCAACCTTTGCGATTATAGAGGCTGCTGAAACAACCGGGTATTTCAAGTCTGCTTTATGCTCGGAAACAATCTCAACGCTGAATGAAAGATTTTCCATAATGTGATCTTTAAAGCGGTCAGCCAAGACATCTGAAGCGTCCACGTATGCTCTGTGAGGTTTAAGGGCGTCTATTACCCTTGCCATTGTCTGTGCCTCCAAGCGATTCAGCCTGTGCAGCTTCCTGCCAGTTTCCACAACTTTATCAATCTCTCGTGGCGTCAATATCTCAACGTGATATTTGAGGGCAAGTTTCCTGACTTCAACAGCCAACTGCTCACGTCTTTGAGGTGACAGAAGTTTCGAGTCTTTGACGCCTAAGTCTTTCAACCTTGGCAAATCTTTTTCATCGACTAGCACGCCAGCGATGACAAGGGGTCCAATGATTGAGCCACGTCCCGCGTCGTCTACTCCAGCTATCAGCATGAACACTCAGCCTTCAAGTTTTCTACCATTAATACTCAGGTTGTTTGTTTTCTCTCCCTTAAGAATTGAATTGCCCTTTCAATAAGAATGTTGTGAAGCCACTGCCTGTTTTCCATTGTAACCTCAACTATCTCTGCGTCATTTCTTTTTTTGATTGAATCGATGATGGAGTCGCGAGCGCTGTGATGAATCACTCCTAACACAAACTTACTACTGTCTATGGCATTCTTTATGACCTGTTTGAATGCAGATGAAAACAACTCCATGGGTCCAACCTCGTCTACAATGACTACATCAGCATCTCTCAAGGCGTCTTGAATGGATTTGACCCCGATCTGATCTAAGTCTTGGAGGTTAACCCTATACTTGCTCACATGTGGACCAGCCAGTTGACTAACATGTGCCAGCCAACCTCTCTGACCAGTGACAAAGTCAACAATCTCGAACCCTACGCGTGTTCCCTTTTCTCTGACTTCTCGGCTTGCCATACCGCCAACCTTGTAGCCCCTAGTTTTAAGCCCACTTGCTGCGTTCAGTAAGACCGCTGTTTTTCCTATACCTGGACGACCAGTTATGAAAAAGAGACGCTTCACAGCCACTTACCCCTTGCCTTTTTACAATTGTTTTTAAGGGTCGTCTTATAAAACGAGTTTCATACGATGTGGGCGGTTGAAACGTGGATTTTGAGTTTCCGACTGAAACAGTGAAGGAGGGTAAAGTCAGGATACTAGTGCCTAGGCTTGAGGCTTTTGTTGAAGAGGCATGGGAATACGCTCCTTCTAAAGCGCCTGTCTTCTATAACCCAGCCATGGAGCTGAACCGAGACTTAGCTGTGCTGGCTTTGCAGGTCTACCAGAGAATGGTGAATAGGGAGCTTGTAGGTTGTGAACCCTTGGCTGGCTGTGGCGTTCGATGTGTCCGCATAGCAACAGAGGTTGAAGGTGTCCGCAAGGTCGTGGTGAACGACATCAGCTTTGAAGCTGCAAAACTCGCTGAGTTCAATGTCACACTTAACAACCTGAAGGAAAAGATTGATGTGGTCAACGAAGACGCCAATCTTCTGTTGAGTCGTTATGCGGCGCCTCGCAAACGATTTGACTTCGTAGACATCGATCCTTTCGGTTCACCAGTTCCCTATTTGGATTCAGCGTTGAGAGCGCTACGAAACGGCGGCTTGCTGGCGCTCACAGCCACTGACATGGCACCGCTCTGCGGAGTGCATCCAAAAGCCTGTTTGAGAAAATATGGTGGAAAGCCCCTGCGAACCGAATACTGCCATGAACTCGCTATTCGGCTTTTGATTGGTTGTTTGGCTAATCTGGCGGCTAAACACGATGTTGGAGTGCATCCTGTGTTCAGTTACAGCACATACAATCACGTGAGAACCTACGCCATTGTTGCTTACAGTGCCGAACAAACCGACAAGAGCATCCAAAATATGGGCTACATCCTCCATTGCTTCACGTGCTTCCACAGAGAAAACCAGAGAGGCATCGCCTTACCTCTGAAACAAGACTGCCTAGAATGTGGTTCAAAGCTTCAAATAGCAGGTCCATTATGGCTTGGACCACTTTGGGATAAAAAATTCTGCATCAGCATAAGAGACGAAACTAAAAAAAGAAATCTAAACAACAATGCGAGGATTCACCAAATCATTTCGCTCACAATTGGAGAAGCCGAGGCACCGACCACTTTTTACGTGATCGATAAGATATGCGACAAGTTCAACATACCCATACCGTCTCTTTCAAAAATAATTATTGAATTGAGGACATCTGGCTTTCAAGCCGTGACAACACACTTTAAAAGCAGAGGAGTCAGAACCGATGCTCCAGCAAGTGTTGTGAGAGAAATAGTAACCAAGCTAACCAAGATTTCGAGTTCTGAAAACTCAATAAACTAATATAAGAGAGAGAGTGTTGTCGACTACAGGAACGAGGCATATTCGAATTGAAGCTCAGGAAGCTCCAATTTAGGTTTTTACAAATGTTGCTTTTAGTTATTGTTCTTGTTTCTTTATCATCGAGTTTCTTTGTTTTCTGTGGAAAAGCTTCGCCACCATCTACCTATTATTACAGATTCACAGTGGATGAAGACGGCTTTACAAATGTTGAAATCAACTTTTACAGCACAGATACCCAAACACGTGAGTCTTGGGTTTTTGTGCCTAAAAATTCAAGCTGGGGCTCCCCTGACGTAACCAAAGGTCATATTATCCAGGCTGAGGTTGTTGAAACTGAAGAAGTGGCAGGTCAAAGCCATTATTTTTATCAAGCGTTTAGGTTTAGCTACCAAGCCGATGGATTTTTCAACATGACTATCAGATACGGTTTTAATAACGGTGCCCTAATCATTGAGCCCAGAGGAATATTCTACTCACCTCAAATCGGCTTTAAATCCAATAGTGATGGAAGGGCGCAGGTATTTTTTGACAACAGTTTCAACATCGATACAAGCCGAGTTACTGCTGTCGGTTTGAGCGGAAACTATCCTGCTCAAGAGGTTCAACTCCATCCTCCTCGTATACTGTTCAATCTTTTCGAAAACATCGTTCGCCTTCAAGTAGAGTTCAGTATTCCATCTACCACCCCTCAACTTACCTCACTTAAGAGCAGTGACAACAAAACCTTTACCTTCAAGACGATGACACGGTACAAGGACTATGCACAAAATGTTCGGCAACTATACGATCGAATCTACAGCAATTTTACACGTTTATTTAATGTTACGCTAAGCAGCGTTGAAGTGCAGTTCTTTCTACCAGACTTCGAAACCCTGCTAACAGTCGGTGGGTTTATTCCATTCACCAGTGACCAATTAGGTGAAATAAACATTAACATCGTTTTCATTCGTGCCGTAAATGGCACAATTGAACTGATAGCGGCACATGAACTCGTTCACCATTTCTTAAGCAAGGCAGGGGTTTCACCAGGTGACTTTTTGTGGTTTCACGAAGGTATGGCTGAATACGTCAGCGTCATCACGGTTGAGCGTCTTAACTATGAAGGAGCCACGCAAGAAAAGAACACACTCGAACAAGGCGTATCCCGGCTTGTTAGACAACTTGGCGGAGAGAAGTTTAGCTTCCTACAAAACTGGAATCCGTCATCTTCACCCGCAAACGTTGCAGACTATTATGTGGCATCCTATTACATTGTGAAGCGCCTATCACAAGACTACGGTGGATTTGACTTCTACCAACGCTTTTTTGAATTAATACACGGCATAGACGTTCCCAACATCGATATTCTCACCCTTTACCTAAGCAAGGCTGCAAACGCTGAGCTGGCATTACCCCTACAAGAATGGGGCTTCAGTGTCAGTTTCCTCTACACCTCTCCAGAAACCGCTGAAAGGATTGTTGAGACTCAAAAAGCCCTATCTGCCGTAAATCCCGTGTTTCAACCTTACAAATTTTTAGCTGAGTTCTTCTACCAACAAGCCTTGCGCAGTCTCAAACGAGGTGACACCGAAACCAGCGTTAATCTTCTTCAACTAGCCACAGTAATAGCCAATCTAGCCCCTCTACTGACTCTGTTAACAATAACTGCCTTAATAGGAATAATAGCATACGTACTCTATAGACGCAGCGAGAAAGCAAGGTTAAAGCCCATTGTCCCGCCGCCCCCACCTGAGATTTTTTCCAACAAATCCACAAAAGTTAACTTAAAAGTGGGTCAGCTGCTTCTTAGCCTCAATATCAATCCTGCAATTAACAGCATTATTCCCACAAAGCCTAATTGTCCTGAAATATCTGCATACGGGTGAAATGTCGTATACCATATCTCCCAGCCTCCACGGTGGGACGATGATTCAAAGGTGTATACCTCTCCAATTGCTGTGAACAGAAGTAGTATTCCAGATGTTGCTAGCAGCATCAAAGACACGCAAATCAAGATGTTGCTTGCTTTCTCCATTGAACTGATGCCACCTGAGAACCACTCAAAATGGAAACCCAAACCGATTAGGAAGAAAACAATCGATAGGAAAAAAATTACGGCAGACTGCCATGTTCCAGAGGATGACATAAGAAGAATTCCAGCATAAACAAATACCACTCCCAATGTTAAGAAGATCCTGCCACCATACTCCTCCAAAATTTCTCCAATATCAATGTCCATATCAATCTTCACTTAATTCCACAAATCCCGAAATATTTAGGCTTTGCGCGAAGAGTGAGAAATGTCTTCTAGAGAATAATAGTGTAGAGCATGCAAAAAACTGAGATAACCATAAATTTACGCGCTTTTAAGCTTCAATGTAAAACCTGCAAAGAATAATACTGCTCCTATTAAACCTAGAATCTGCGAAATTCCTGCGTAGGGATGAGTCGACTCAATCAGGATGTTCCAGCCTCCTCGTCGTGACCCAGAAGGAACGATATCCAAGGCTTTTATATCAATGAACAGGAACAAGACGCCTGCTATTGCTAGCAGCATTATGGATGTGCAAGTTAAGATTGCGCTTGCTGTCTCTACTGACCTAATGCCACTGGAAAACCATTCGTATTGAATCGCGAAACCAGTGAGGAAAAAAACAACTGATAGGAGGATAATGACGGCAGACTGCCACGTTCCTGTAGGCGACATCGTAAGAAGCCCTGCATAAACAAATATAACACCCAATACCAGAAAGACCTTGCCACCATACTCTTCAAATGCTTTCTCAAAATCTATAGCCATACCTATGTCCACATCCTTGTACGTAATTTCATCAGTATGAAATATTTATGCTTGATGCGAGTAGATGTCAAGAATGCTCTTAGCTTTTAAAAAGATACAGAGATTTTTTGGTTACACACTGTTTTATCCTGCGGCTTATTTCCTAACCTTGCCTGTAGGACATCGCCAATAAGTCTGCTAGGTCATACACCTTGATTTGCTGGAAACCCAGCTGCTTCAGTATGTCTTGTATTTGAATGTAGCAAAATGGGCACTGAGTGACGCATGCCTCGGCTCCAGAATTTATAATGAACTCTGCCTTTCTCCTAGCCATCATCATGGATAAGGGCCTCTCGCCTGCACGCACTCCTCCACCTGCACCACAGCAACGGTCGGCTTCTTCCATTTCAACCAACTGTATGCCTGGCATATTGGTTAGAATCGTCTTTAGAGCATCTGGGGCGCTCATGCCTCTGTTTAGGTGGCAGGGATTGTGAAAAGTGACTCTCATGTTGACCTGTTTCATGTTTCTCAAGTTTAGGTCAGTTTTTTCAGCCAAGTACTGTGACACGTGCATAGTTTCGAACTCGAGCTTTCTGCCAATAAGCTCCGGATAGTTATGCTTTATTGTCATTGCACATCCAGGACAGCCTGTAACAACTGTTTTGACACCTATTTCCTCTAAGATTTTAACGTTTTTTGGCACTAGTTTTTCTCTAGCTTCGTCAACTAACCCTGCTCTGAGAAGAGGTGAACCACAACAGGTGAATTTTTTGGGTAAGATAACTTCAATGTTGTTTTTCACGAGAACGTCGATTAAGGCTTTGCCAACCTCCTGAAGCCTGTAGTCAGTTAGACAGCCAGGAAAGTAGCATACCTTATCTTTAGGTTGTTTGACTCTTGCAACATAACCTGTTTGAATCATTTCCAACAACGACATTCCTATCTTGTCTATGGATCTGCCAGAAGTTATCGCTCTTGTTGTGTATTCTTGGTGCCCTGGTAAGGGTCCGATTCCAGTCTTGGCTGCGACAGCTCTCAATTTTTCTATGGCTTTTCCAGGGATGTCGATTTCTTTTGGGCAAACCTCAACGCAGGCTCGGCATGTGGTGCACTTGTAGACTCCTTCAAGAAAAGCCATCTTCACACGGTCTTCAATGTCTCGTTCATCGAATTCCAGTCGTGCCAGTTTGGCGTGGTACATGGGACCGGCGAAATCCTGCCATGCTTCTGCCACTGCTGGACAGGCTGATATACAGGACCAGCACTCGATGCATTCTCTGACTTCTTTTATTGGTTCGATGGCTTCTCTGCTGATTATTTCTGGTCGCGGAGGGCTTTTGGCTCTCTCAACATAGGGACGCATTCGCGTAAGCCTGCGCAGTCCTCTGTCAAGGTCTATAACCAAGTCTTTTATAACAGGAAACTGTAGAAGCGGTGCAACCGTTAGCGGCTTGCCTTTTTCTACAAGTGTTCTGCATGCTACTCGGGGCTTGCCATTTATGATTACGGCGCACGAGCCGCATTGACCAGCTCGACAAGCCCAACGGTAGGCGAATGAACCGTCATGTTTTTCGTATATGGCGTGTAGAACATCGAGGACGACCATGCCCTCTACGTATGGAGCCTCATATACTTTGTAGTGTGGTTCTTTGTCAACATCTGGATTGTATCTGAAAACCTTTACGTGCACAACTTCTGCCATTCTAGAGTCCCTCCGGCTTCATGAGTGTGGTGACAACAGGAACTTTCTGGAATGTCATCTCACCTTCTTTGTGTTCGATGACGATGTTGACGAACCAGTTTTTGTTGTCGGTTTTTGGAAAATCTGTACGGTAGTGTGCTCCTCGGCTTTCTGTCCGCATTAACGCTGTTTTAGCCGTCATTTCAGCCACTATGACCATGTTTTCGATTTCTAGGGCTTCTATCCACTCTCGATTGTAGCGTGTCTTGTTGTCCATAATACAGAGTCGGGGCAGGTCTTTCTGTTTTATTCTCTCAATTTCAGTAATCGCCTCTTGAATCTCCTTTCCAGTTCTGAAGATGCCTACCTTGTCCCACATGAGGTTGGTCAACTTGCTTTTGACTTCAACAGGTCGCAAGCATTCTTTGTTTTTGAAGAATTTTTGGGTGTGCTTGATCTCGTTTTTGATATGCCTTTTGTCTATTGGTGGTAACGGGTTTTTCAGGGCGTATTTTGCTGCGTTTTCTCCAGCGCGCCTGCCAAAAACCTGTGTGTCAGCGAGAGCGTTTCCGCCCAGACGGTTTCCGCCGTGAATTCCGCCGGTTATTTCTCCTGCAGCGTACATTCCTGGAATGTTTGTTTCTGCATTTTCGTTGATTTGCACTCCGCCCATGAAGTGATGGGCCGTGGGTGCCACCTGCATTGGTTCCTTTCGGATGTCTACACCTACGTCTCGAAACTGTCTAAGCATGGAGGGTAAGCGTTCTTCAATAACGTTAGCTGGAAGATGGGAAACATCCAAGTAAACGCCTCCTTGAAGTGTTCCCTTTCCCTCGAGGATTTCTGTCGCTATTGACCTTGCCACTACGTCTCGTCCAGCCAATTCCTTGAGTTTGGGGTCGTAGCGTTGCATGAAGCGTTCTTGATTGATGTTGAAAAGGAGTCCGCCCTCGCCTCGTACAGCCTCGGTTACGAGTGTACCCCGATGAGACTCAGGATAAACCATGCCTGTTGGGTGAAACTGAATCATCTCCATGTCGACTAGTTTGGCGCCTATACGGTAAGCCGAAGCGTAGCCGTCACCCGTGTCCTGAGCTGCGTTAGTGGTTATCTTGTAGATTCTGCCAGCGCCGCCGCTAGCGAGAACAACAGCCCTCGCCCGAAAGACCAGAAAGTTGCCGCTTTTGTAGTCTATGGATACTGCACCAGCAACTCTGCCACCGCTCGTCAATAGGTTGGTCACAAAGATTTCGTCGAACACGTCTATGTTTCTGCGTCGAACCTCCTCTACAAGCGTTTGCATCATTTCGTGACCTGTGCGGTCTGCGGCGTAGCATGTTCGCCGATATGTTTGCTTACCAAATGGGCGCTGCATGATCCTGCCTTCAGATGTGCGATCCCAAACTGCACCGTATTCTTCGAGGTCGAATATGCGGTCACTTGCTTCTTTCACTAGAACTTCTACGAGGCGTTGATTGTTGAGCCATGCGCCTCCAACAACTGTGTCTTTGAAGTGAACCTGCCAGCTGTCAACCGGGTCAACGTTTGCCAGCGCCGCATTGTACCCGCCCTCAGCCATACATGTATGCGCCTTGCCGAGCAACTCCTTGCTTAGAAGAGTAACTTGCACATTGTTTTTGGTGGCTTCTACGGCTGCCCTGCTTCCAGCTCCACCTGCGCCTATGACCAAAACATCGGTATCAACTGTCTCATATGACACTTTTCTATTCCCCTAATTAGGGTTGAGAAAATTATGTAAAAGTCAGCGTGGCTCTAATATAGCTTTTCATGAACAGCGCGCGCTTTACCCGTAGCGGCCTACTCGGCATATTTGGAGCATGAAACTTAAAGTTTCGTTTTTGTGTTTCATTGTTCAAGTTGGCAACTTCCGCTTTGGCTTGTGGTTGCTTTATTTGAAAGCAATAGATTTCTAAATGCGTATAGTCAAACGAGTCTTTAACGCGGGTGCAAGCGATGTTTTCGCAAATCCAGATAAAGCGACCGCCGCCGCCCTCGCGCTTATCGAAGTTCAAGACTTTAACGAGTGGCGCGCCACGTCTTCTCAACATTGAACATCCCCGTTTAGAAAATGGAGAGGCTTCAAAGCAAATCTCAGTAGAGGGAGAAGAGAGCACACGCACTATCATGTTCCTTTCTTTTCATCTTCTAGCATGGGTTTTAGGGATGCAGAAGCCTGTTTTGCTTCGCACGCCCTAGAGAACTAATTCTTTTCTTACTATTGACGCAGGGCAAAGTCTTTCATCAAGCTTTCGCCATTATGAAGTCGCTTTTTAATTGCCGCAACGAAATCATGGAAACACTCTTCTGTATAGCTACTCGATTGATGACCTTTCCCAAGAAATCGTAGTACTGATGCTGGTCTTTTGTCCTAACTTTGAGAATCATATCCCATTCTCCCGCGAGTATGTCTAAACTCTCAACTTCTTTATGCTTTGCAAGCTTTTTCGCTATGTTTGTCTCGTATTTAGACCAATCGTGCGCGTATTCGGTAGGAGCCACATTTATCAGGACATATGCACAAAATCCTTCTTCAATTTTCTCGTAGTCAAAAACAGTTCTATAGGCTTTTATTGCTCCCTCTTCCTCCAACTTCTTTATGTTGTAGTGAATAGTTGTGGATGGCTCTTTTATCTTCTTAGCAATTTTGGATAATTGCGGTGTGCAGTACCCTTCCTTGAACAATTCAATCAGTTTGTGTCTTATGTTCTTCACATTGCCCACCTTCATTAGACTAAGAATCGCTCTCCGTTTTTTCTTCTTCATGTAGAATATTAGTTTAACTACCGAAAGCACGCGCGACGTCAAGTTTTAATGGATTCCAGTGATGAATTTGCAACTTTCAGTTGAACCACAATTTTGGCATTTATTTCCTTTCATTTCTATGATTTTTGCTCTAAGTTCTGCTCTCCGTTTTCTCTGATACTCGCTATGGTGTTTTCGTATGGCTTCACTTGTAAGATGCATGTCAAAGATTATTTTGCTCATTTTTGAACCATTTTTTTGGAATTGAGCCTAAAATATGAATCTCAACTAAATGTGGTAACGCTGTGGCATGCGGGTTTTATGCGTCGGCATGCTATGGCGTGCAGGTTCAAATCCCGCCCCGTCCACCATGCGCGAACCCCGACCCTCCCGAGTTTTACGATATTCACCGCATAAATAATTTTGACAATAATTGCAACGCTCTGGAGTATTGACAACTAATGATGAAAAGAAAAAGGTGAGATCTTATGCTAAGACTGTGTCACTTCTTACCAAGGCAGAATTCCTATTGGTGTACCACATTTAGTGGGTGGCGGGTGTTTTGGACTTACTTCTTCTAGCTTCTCGACTAGTATTTTGAATTTCATGTTTTCTTCCCGTAGACTTTATTTTACTTTGATTTCTTATAAGATTTTTCACTGTTTTTGACGGAAATGCAAAATCCCAACCTCAATAGACAATGTCCACAAACCCATTTCTCATCCAATTTCTGGATGAATTTTAATACTTCCTCTTGAAAATGCCTATTTCAGCACTATTTTTCAGTATTTTTTTGCCACACGTTCAACCGTGAGGCCTGTGAAAAAGCGCGTGCGTATAAATACGAATATCTCACGCGCAAAAAAAAGGCGCGCTTAATCTTGTTGCTGATTGCGAATCTCTGTATCCTAGCGTTGAAGTCTTCTTTCGTCATTTTTGTTTTGACTAAGCATTTCTTTTGATCGTTGAACAATGTCTTCACCATACGCTTGCTGAAGCATTCGGTTGATGGTTTTAGCCCTTCGATTTCTTTTCTTGATGCGTCGATTGTTTCGGTTTGTTCACGGTTAGTTTCTCCCATTACGTCACCATTAAGCGAAATCTCTTTGTATGTTTTCTCTGAAGGTTCTTTCGCATTCTTTGTCTAAATCGGGAATATAGGTTATATCGCTTGCGCTTACTTTTTTCGCTGTTATCACTTTAGCAATGTCACGGTTTTTAGCTTACACTGCCTATCCATTTGCAATATCGCTTCAGTTTTATCGCGTTGCGGTATCGCGTCTTCTTAATTCCCGTTGTGAACCGCTTGCGGTATTGCTCCATTTGGGTTTCGTATTCGTATCCTTTGCGTTCCGCGTTGCCTTTGGTTGTCATGTTGCGTTTTGTTCATCAACATTATGGGAGCATATTGTCAGAATTAGAAAACGTAACTTTTTGTTTCTTATTATTGTATTAATGCCCATTGCAGATACCCAGAGGGCTTACGTCTTAAACAGCCTAAGCGCCGAATGAAAAAGCGGGAAAAACGCTTAGAGTTTTTCGTAGATTTTCATGCGTTGTTCTTCAGCTGTCTTCTTGACATCTTCAAAGATGTTGTTTCCATACGAGTCTATTGCCACGGTTAACGGTCCGAACTCTTCAACTTCGAAGACCCACAACGCTTCGGGCATGCCTAGGTCTTGAAGCCACTCAACGGTTTTCACGTTTTTAACAGCCTTCGCAGCCAATACACCTGCGCCACCTGTGAATGCGCCGTAGACTGCACCGTACTTCTGCATGGCATCTGTTGTCTTCTTGCCCATTCCGCCTTTGCCAATGACCACGCGCACCTTGAAGGCTTTGATGAACTCGTCTTCAAACTGATCCATGCGTGTGCTTGTTGTTGGCCCCGCAGCAACAACTATCCACTTGTCGCCTTCCTTCTTCACGATAGGTCCGCAGTGGAAAACAGCCAAGCCCTCTAGGCTAATAGGTAAGGGTTTACCCTGCTTAATCTGTTCCAACGCCATTTTGTGGGCTGTGTCGCGAGCGGTAACAATAGTGCCCGAAACGTAGAGGATATCGTTCACCTTCAACTTGCGTATATCTTGCTCGGTAATTGGAGTTTTAAGTTTGAAAACTGCCAACTTGTTTTTCACCTCACTTTACCTTGTGCGTTAAATACTCAACTCTGCCATCAGGGTATATCCTCGCTGTGGCTTTCCTAGCCGCCCAGCACTGAAACGCAACTGCCACTGGAAAAGACGCAGGGTGTCTATGTGCATAATCCACTTTTACACCCAAAACCGTGAATTTGCCGCCTAAACCCATTGGACCGATTCCAGTGGAGTTGGCATCCACGTAGAGTTCGTTTTCAAGTTTGGCTAATTCTGGGTTAGGATTGGGTTGGTTTAAAGGTCTAAGCAACGATGCCTTTGCCAACTTCATTGCGATATCAGCGCCTCCACCAGCTGCCACACCAACAATAGTCGGTGGACATGGCATAGCACCAGCTTTGATAACTGCGTCGATAACAAATTTCTTTAAGCCTTTGACGCCTTCGCCGGGGGTTATCATGCCTAGGGTGCATACGTTTTCTGAGCCTCCTCCCTTTGGAAAAGCTGTGATATCTATTGTGTCGCCCTGGGTGATTTCCCAGTTTATGTATGGTATGTAGCGTCCCGTGTTGTCGCCGGTATTTTTCTGTGTGAACGGGTCAACCGTGTTCGGGCGCAATGGTATCTCTTTAGTGGCTCTTCTTGTGGCGTTTATTAGCACATTTTCAATCTTATCCAATCCCTTCGCGTTTGCTCCTGCCTTGACGTAGAAAATGATAATGCCCGTGTCTTGGCACATAGGCGTGTTCTCTTTCTCAGCCAACTCGATGTCTTTCAGTATGGCTTCAAGCTGAACCCTCCCTGCTTGACTTGTCTCTTCCCTATACGCGCGCTGCAACGCCTCTTTCACGTCCACTGGCAGTTGCACAACAGCCAGCTTAAGGAGATTCGTAGCTGTTTCATCGATGACTTTTTCAGTCGTCATCCCTTTTTCCTCGCAAAGAGCATACGTGTTGAACGCTCTGGTTCATATATCTTGCGTCAACCAGATGATGGAGAACCTCAGTATATTCAAATTATTTCATCGTTTTTTGAGTACTGTTACGTCTCCTGAGGCTAGCTTACGTACGGTTTGGTTTCTAAGTCTAATAATCAACGCTCCGTCTCTGTCTATGTCGGTTGCCCAGCCCTCGATTTTCTCTTTGTCACTAGCAATTCGCACGTAAGAGCCTAGAAAACTCACCAAACCCCGCCATTCCTTGAGGATAAAGTCGAATTTTTCCTTCATGAAAAAGTAATAGTAAGACTCGATTTCTTCCAGCAGCGTCCGCAACAGACTCTCACGTTCAATTTCTCTTTTCAACTCTTCTTTGAGGGTTGTTGAATAATCTCTGAGACTCGTAGGTAGAGCGTTTACGTTAAAGTTTGCGTTAATACCAATTCCTACAACGACAAAATCCAATGTTTCACCCCTTGTCTGAGACTCAGTTAACATGCCGCACACTTTCTTACCGCTGATTAGAACATCGTTGGGCCACTTGATCTCAGCCTTCAACGGAAACAACTTGTCAAGTGTCTTAGCTACAGAAACCGAAGCCATCAGTGTTAATTTCGGCGCGTGTGTTGGTTCGGCTCGTGGTCGTAATATTATGGAAAGCCATAACCCGTCTTCAGGTGAAATCCACTTTCGTTTCAGTCTACCTCTTCCACTGGTTTGAGTTTCCGCAACAACAACTGTTCCCTCTCTGGCGCCTATCATAGCTAACTCTCTGGCGAAGTCATTAGTCGAAGTTAACGCTCGAAAATAGAAAATGGGATGCCCAAAAATCTTGGTGTGCAAGTTGTCCTTAACCTTTGATAATCGTATGGGTTTTGTTTTTCCAGCAGTTTCGAAATATTCATGCATTTCTAGTCTTCCTTTATGAAATTAAGAAAATAATATTGGAGGTTTTTCAATTTCTTCCGTTTGTAGATAGCAATCGCACTGATGATAATAAGGAGACTAATTATTCTCAGCGACCATGTCGAGAATGGATTCGGGAAAATTTCACCACTCAAGATAGCAACTATCAGCAACGATAAGGCTGAGAGAATCGAAATAAACCATACAGGATTTACACGCATCTTGTCTATCTTTCCCACATGCTCTCACTCGGAAAGATTCCTAAAAAACTTTGCCACATCGAATCTCATTGAAGATGGTTTTTGAAAGATATATAACCAACTCAAGGTTCAACTAATTCTATCAACACGTTTTTTGTGCTTTTGGGGTGGATGAAGGCGATTTTTCCTCCTTCTGCCCCTGTTCTGGGCTTTTCATCTATTAGGGTTATTCCTTTCTCCTTCAACTCTTTGATGTGACTTTCGATGTCTGAGACCAATAAAGCAATGTGGTGGATGCCTTCGCCCCGCTTCTCAAGGAATTTGGCAACTGTGCTCTCAGCGTCGGTGGGTTCGACCAATTCGATTTTTATGTCTCCGGCACGCAAGAGAGCAGCCTTAATCTTTTGTTGCTCAACTACTCTGATCTTTTCGAGTTTTAAGCCGAGTCGACGCTCGTAAACTTGCAGCGCTTCGTCAAGCTTGTTCACTGCGATGGCCACGTGGTCCAAACCCTTAATCATACAACCCCCTCATCAGAGAAGCCTCTAATTCACTTGTTGTCACACTTAAAGTAAGTGGCATGCGCAGACTATAAAACGCTTAACATAAAAGCTGCATGTCGTTATGAATTTATAAATACTGTTGCCTCCAAAGTATCGTGAGGACATCAAAAATGAAAAATGCGATTGTCATCTACGACACTTCATACGGGAACAAACCATTCGCATCGTTCGACACTGAAATACCAAACGTGATTGAGAAAGGCGGTGTAAGTGCCTCAGAGAAAATTGCGAAAAAATTCTCTGAAAAAAGCTTGAAACAGGTTCTTCCAGTCTTGAAGACTGATGTCTTAGGAATAAAAGGACCCTTGAAGGAAGGCGAAATCGAGAACACAAAAAATTCGCTAAGGAATTGATTTTTAAACTCAGAGAGAAATAATCACGATATTACACAATGTTGTACGCTTAAACCGGGAACCTCTAATCATCAATGTAATTGGGGAGCAACGAACCAGTTTGAAGACCGAAATGACAAGCTTTGACATCGCAGCGTTAGTCTACGAACTCAACCAGACAATAAAGGATGGGCGGATTGAAAACATCTATCAAGTCAACCACGCAACACTCTTTCTTAGGCTACACATACCAAATCAACCGACTCAACAATTGGTAATAGAGGCTGGAAAGCGGATTCATTTAACGTTCTATATTTTGAAGAAGCCTCTAAGACCACCAACTTTCTGCATGACACTGAGAAAGTACCTGAGAAACTGCAGAATCGAAGAGGTGCAGCAGCACGAGTTTGAACGCTCAGTCGTCTTCAAAATACGCACAAGAGACGGCGTTATTCAACTCATAATCGAGCTGTTTGGCGGAGGAAACGTTATATTAACCAATCCGCAAGGCGTCATAGTTACAGCACACACCTACAAAAGAATGCGAGACCGCAACATACTAAGAAACGAAACCTTCAGACACGCGCCACCAAGTGGAAAAAACCCGTTCAGCATCAACCGCACACAAGTGAACGAACTAAGAAAGTTCGGTCAATTGGAAATCGTGCGTGCACTCACAAAATTCCTTAGTATAGGCGGACTGTACGCCGAAGAGCTGTTATTACGTGCGGATATTGACAAGAAAACCCCTTCACAAGCCTTAACCGAACAACAACTCGACTCAGTCTTCACTCAACTCAGAACCATGCTGTCTCAACTAGCTGAAGGTAAGTTTGACCCCGCAATCTTTCTAGACGAGAAAGGCGAATGGATCGATGTCGCTCCACTCCGTTTAAAAAGACACGAAGGACTTGAAACGAAACCTCACAAGACCTTCAACGAAGCCCTTGACGAATATTATACACAAATCACCATGTATGAAAGTGTTTCTAAAGCGCGAAGAGAATATGAACAAGAGCTAGCCAAACAGCGTCGGATGCTGCAAGAACAACAAAAAACTTTGGAAGACTCAAAGAAGGCAATTGAGCACCACAAACGCATTGGTGACCTCATTTACGCGCATTTGGGTGAGCTTCAACTCCTATTACAAGAAATCTTGGATGAGAAGCAGGAGGGTAAAAGCTGGGAGCAAATAGTCAATAGGCTTAAGGAAGCAAAAGAGGCGAAGCTTAAACCATACGTCTACTTCGACTCCCTAGACTCAAAGAATATGGTTTTGAATGTTTCTATCGCAGACAATGTCTTTCCAATCAAAATAACCAGCTCAATCCAAGCAAACGCGGCACACTACTACGAAAAAATGAAAAGGGCTGCAAAAAAACTTGAAGGCTCCCACAAGGCATTGCAAGAAACACAGGCTAAAATTCAAGAATTGGAGAAAGTCTGGACACAAAAGTTTGAAGAGGTTCGAGGAGAGGCGCCGCCCAAGCGCATAAAGAAGGCGTGGTATGAGAAATTCAGATGGTTCTATTCCTCCGAAGGTTTTCTAGTTGTTGGAGGAAGAGACGCAACAACAAACGAGATTCTGATAAAGAAACATTTAGAACCACAAGACATTGTTTTTCACGCCGAAATAATAGGCGCTCCCTTCGTTATTGTGAAGACCGGAGGGAAAGCCGTGTCTGAACAAATTTCGCATGAAGCGGCTCAATTAGCGGCGTCGTACTCAAGGGCTTGGAGAGAAAAGTTCGGTACAGTTGATGTCTATTGGGTTCGTCCTGATCAAATTAGCAAAACTCCTCCACTTGGGCAATATGTGAAAAAAGGAGCTTTCGTAATCCACGGAACAAAAAACCACATCAAAAACGTGCCCTTACGAGTTGCAATCGGTATCAAGAGAGAAGACGAACAATTTTTGGTGATCGGCGGACCCACCAACGCAATTCGGAGGCAGACAAACTCGTACGTGGAAGTCGTGCCAGGCGACGAGACAAGCGCCACACTCGCCAAGCAAATACGTTATTTGTTATCCAAAAAGGCAGTTGAAGACCTGCAAAAAAAGATTCTTGAGGTTCCAATCGAACAGATACAACAATTCATTCCATTGGGTAAAGGAGCTATTTTTCAAGTCAAGAAATAGTATTTGCCTACTTTATGACGCCAATGATAAACGCTAACAGTCCAACTATGAAAAGGAAGAGAACAATTTTCTTAACTTTTCTGGCACTTTCCCTTGTATAATCCTTGAGAAGTATAAGTGAGGATGCTACAAGTCCAAGGTCAGTTATGGCGACTAAGGGAATGAACCAAAGGGAAACAAGACTGAGAAGCCAAGGTATTGGACTCAATAGGACCGCAAACATATAGAAGATTGTTGCTGCAACCGCGGCGTTTTTCTCTCCGAAACGAACCGCCAATGTTTTCACGTTTTCTGCTTTATCGCCTTTAACGTCCACAATGCCCTTGGTGATTTCCCTACCAGTGTTTGAAAGAAAAGCCATAGAAACAAAAATCAAAACGTTCAATTCAATGGCATTAGCAACTGCATAGTTGCCATAGATGAAGGGCAATGCAACACATGTGCTGACGAGAAAATTGCCTGGCAGCCCGCTGCGTTTTCCAATGGTGGTGTAGGTTACAAAGATTGCCCATGCTATTATCGCTGTCGCAAAACAAGAGATATTTGTCAAGAATGCTGTTGCGAAACCCATTGCTGTTAAAATGAACGCAAAGGCTAAGGCCTCTTTTGGCTCTATCAAGCCGCTTGGAATCGGTCGGTTTGGCTCGTTTACGGCGTCGATTTCTCGGTCGTAATAATCGTTTATTGCCATGGATGCAGCGGTCAGCATAAAGCCTGTGATGAATCCGTAGCTGAGATTCTGCCAAAAGACGCTAAAATCACCCGGTCTTGCAAGTGCCGCACCAACTATGACAGCGAAGCCCATCATCAAACAGTTTAGAGGACGCATCAGCTTCAAATAACCGCTGAGTTCGCTCATAATAGCCTAAACCTTGCAATACCATGGTCTCCATTAAGTTATAAAATTCACGTTTAAAACTCGAAAGTTTGCACGAAATCTCTTATGCTAGGGGGATCAAACTCCACTAATGGATTAAGATTGTGAGTCGGCAGGGTTCAGTTTCTGCTGCTTTGAAAGCTGGCACCTGGCACAGAGCGAGGAAATAACATGCTCGAAGTAGGCTAGAGAACGCATAACATCTGTTAGAGATACCAAACCAATCAGGTTTCCGTCTTCGATGACTGGAAGCTTCTTGATTCTGCGTTCGTTCATGAGCCGTACAGCGTCGCGAATGTCGTTTTGAGGATGCGAGGTTATGAGTGGAGCCGACATTATGTTGCCGACTTTTGTCTTCATGGGATCTCTTCGCTGAAGCACTAATTTTTTGAGCACATCGCGCTCTGTGATTATCCCTATAGGGTTTCCATAGCTGATAACAATCAAACAGCCGATGTCGTGTTTTTCCATTAGTTCCGCTGCCTTTTTGACGGTATCTTCAGCATCTATGGTTATTATGCTCGTAACCATCACGTCTTTGACGTGAAGCGACATGTTTTCTCACCCTTTCACCTGGATTTTTTGTACACCAAGCAATCGACAATTTTTTCGCAGTCAAAACACTCGTCTGGAATGGGAGAGTTCTTGGGGAATGTCCGTAAATATCCAAAGTGATGTGGGCAGTCTTTCTTGAGAGGAACAGAGTTGTTTTTTGCCTGTATATGAATTCTTTCTTGTTTGGGAATCTCTCGGCCTCCGTTGCATGTTGACGCTGCGATTTCTTGCTTCACTTGGACTGAAGGACCTCCAATTGAGGGACTGACGGCTATTAAAGGTTTTTCAGAAACTCGTGGGGGTTCGACCCTCATAGGCGGTGGGTTGTCGGGTATAATTGGAGTCTGGAGGGTTCTTTGTTTTTCAACTTCGATCTCTACTTCGGGATTTTTTTTTGTTTCTTTTGAAGGATGAAGTTTTACGAGAAGTGCGATGAAAAGAATAAACAGAGCAATCACTGCTGTGGTTAAGAAAATATTCGTGGTAGACAGATCCAAAGAAAGCATGATTTGTCACGCAAGTTAAAAACTCAAGCGCTCAAGAATATAGGCTTGATGAAATCTACATAAATAGCCTAAATATTTAGTCTCGCTCAGACCAGAAAAGACAGTTTTCACGCGATTTCAAACGTTATGATGTATCGGGCATATGTTGTGGTGTTTGGAACGAGTATCTCGAGATAGGCGTAGACGTATGAGGTTTCGGAGTTTGACGCTTCAACGTGCATCCAGATGTATTCCATGTCTGAGGCAGTGAGATCATACCATGGGCCTGTTTGCTTGTTGTAAGCTCCATTCAGTATGACTATTTGGGTTGAGTTGGAACCGTCGTAAATGCAGATGGAGCAGTTTTTCAATCGACCTATGTTAGACTGGTGGTATGCGCTGAGCCTAACTTTCCATTTGGAGCCGTTGGTTTCTGTCATCTTTAATACATAATTGAAGTCTCCTGCCCAGTTCCACGTGTGAAGGAGAGTGGCATCAACATTCCAGGTGTCCTGAGTTGTGTCGTCGGCTTCTCTTCCTCCTTTGAATCTGATTGTAAACGTTGATGAGGTCAGGTATGAGGAAACTGAGACGTTGTTCCATTCGCTTGAAAGAGCTGTGAAGAGGTTTTGCCATGCTGCCCCAGTCCATACATCAACTCGAATGTTTTCGGCCCCCATTGTTCCTCCGTATATGCAGAGTTGCTCATTAGAAAGATTATACGTTGCGTTGATCCACTGGACTTCGAGGTCGAGATTATACGCAATGGCAGGCTGCCAAACTGCTCCAACCATTCCTTCTCGAGTATTCAGGCTATTCCAACCAACAGTGATATTGCCAGAACTAACATTAGTACGGTGTCCTAGAGCCGATCCACTGCTTGTTAAGATTTGCTCTTGCAGGTTGTTAATGTTATTTGTGTTCGTAAGGGTACTAGTTCCACCTTCTCCAACTCCTGCAACAACTACCGAACCATTGGCAGCTGCGGTCAGAGCGATCGCTGTATTTCCTGATGCTGTATTCGCATGAGTGTCATAATCGTCTGGTGCTGATTGTTTTACTCCAGAATATTCAGCTACAGCCATGTAGATCTCTCTTGTGATAGTTTGTGAGACGGTTACCGCAATATTGTAGCTTCCTGAGCTGGGGAGACTTGAATCTAATAGATACCAGAGAGATATGTATTCTGAGTACCCTGATCCCACAGTGAGATCAGCTATTTTTGTCATTGCTGTGCCGCCAAAAGTAAGACTAGAAATCGAAGCTGACGCCTCCGCATCTTCCCAAGAAACCGTAACCACAACCAATCTATTGTTTCCTAAGCCTTTTTGGAGAGCGTAGTTGAAATTATGGGTGCTTTGATTAACAGCACTATAACTTTCCGCACTGTTCTCGTAGTTGATGCTCACCACAGCATTTTCTTCCTCTAGAGTGTCGAAGACTGAATCTGGACCATATTGCTGTGCAGTGAAATTGTCATGCGTTCCTCTATCGACCGAGGAGTCTACATTGGACGTATTGTTGTCAATATAATCTACATTGTTGTCAACATAGTCTAGCATGTTTTTCTCCTCTGACTCGAAGTCTAGTAGGTCGTCTCTTTCACTTTCGTAGGTCGCTTTAATCCACGAAGCCGAGCGTGAAGCGTTCGAGATTCTAATCTCATCCAAGATTCCATCGAAATAATCAGCATTTCCCCCCCACTCGCTAATAGCAAAAACGTTTGTAATTTCCCCCCAGCTTTCGTTGTATGTTTGTGATTGTGCAGTGCCATTGATGTATCCTCTGTTAGTTGAGCTATCATAAGTCGTAACCACATAGTGCCAGTTCCCTGTCGACATAGCGGTCCCGAAGTTATTAAGTGCTCCATCATCTAAGGATAAAATCCTGTTGTACGTGCAAAAATCCCTAAAGACACTTGCATCTCCGACGCTTAGTATAGTTCGCCAATTGTTGTTGTTTGTGCCAATCCAAATCCAGGCTTCTAATGTAAACTGTTGAATTGTGACTTGGTTCAGACCACTGTCATAATGATCGTTGCTGCCATCGAAGTCAACGCCCTTGCCAATTTTTCCCTCAACAAGATTTCCAGAAGACATTCCTCCAGTCGAAGTCATATCCCGATTGTTACTTGTGCTATCATTAATAGTAGTGGTCGGGTCTTCTTCCATGTGATGAACTGCTTTGAAATAAGAGTCCCAAACATTTTCCGCCGCTGTCGAATCTGGATCTCCCACATAGACTGTGTTGTCCGAATGGTCTCTGTCATAGTATAAATACAGTTCAGTGTCATCGGTGTTACTTATCGTTGGAACCTTAACCCACAACGAAGCTTCCTCTCTTGCGTCGTTCCACCTTTCGATCTCCACGTAAATCTGACTAGTTCCATCATCTGTTGTAACAGCAATTTTTCTTCGATTAGCGTCGCTTTGCAGTTCATCAAACACGAAGGAAATATCTTCATCATTGCAGCCGGAAGACGAATTACTTAGATAGATCAGAACTGGGAAGTTCGATAGAGCGGTGTCTATATCGTTGTTGTCAATGGTGATTTTGACGCGTTTATCCCAGCCACTCAGCCAACCAGTTTCAACGCGTACCTTTGCGCTTGTACTGTTTGTATAAATTGTGCTGGAACCTATTGTGCCTTCCTCTAGAATAACCGACGGTGAAGTAACGGTCGTATTAGATTGCATCACCCTAGAATAGTATACGCTTCCTGCCACACTCTGTAAAAGACTTGACGTTATAAAAAGAGCCAAGACTAACAAAGATGTGTGGCGAGCTCGTCTTGAGTAATGTTTATCGTTCATAATGTCTGACCTAAACTTAGGGAAACTAAAGAAAGGGAAAAGGATGAATCTACTTCACGTCCACATTGATCATGATAGCACACACTTGTCCCGGACTGGCGCTTGCCTTAGCCTTAGTTATCACTTTAACCGCCCAATTTTCGCCAGCAAGAATGTCAATGTAGTTCATCGAAGGCGGTGCACCCCAATACGTGTCTCCATCAGCGTTGTCATAGACAAAAGTAACATACTCGCTTCCGTTTTTTGCAACAAGCTTGAATGTTATGCTAATGAAATTGCTTATAGCAGAGGTTCCGTTAGTGATCGACACATGTGTCAGCTTGAATTGATGTGCAGACCCTGTGTTCGATACGTTCACTGCTTGATCGTAAGTCAATGAGGTGTTTGGATAAGCCTTCAGGCTAGCTAGCCTGACCCAAGAATCTGTGAGGCTTCCACCCGTTGCTCCAGCTGGGGCTGAGTCGTTTCCTGCGATAAATTTCACATCGGCTGTGGCTGTTGTCACTGTAGGTTCCATAACCATTGAGTAATAGACGGCGGCGCTTGAACTTGCAATAAGCAACGATGTCAACAGCAAAGTCACGAGCTTCAATTCTCTCCTGAACAGTATTTTTCCTATCTCCATTGATTCACCTCCCTCCTTCTTCTAAGCTTGTTTAACAGGTCGGGGCTGAGGTATATGCTGATGCTCACACCCATGACTATGGCAGACACCACCAAGCCTATCTGCAAAATCAGCATCGGGAACACGGCACCTTGAAGATAGCTGTAGTTGGACACAAAGAACACGGCGATCAATGTTATCGGAAACGTCACTGCTCCAGACCAAGCCTTAGCGAGCATCCATGTCTTCTGCTCCACTGCCAAGTAGAGGTTGACGGCTACAATGTTAGCCAATCCCACGAGTAGATAGAAAAAGTTGTACCAGAAGCGCATGTATTCACCGAACAGTATCATGAACTCTCTGCTCACGAGCAGATGTCCAAAACCAATGAGAGCTGCAATTTGGTAGATATAGGGTATAGCCTTTGGAAATCGATTATCTAACAGACATGTTAACAGGCTCAGCAGTAGAAAAACGTCGACGCTCAGCAATGCGAAGAACTCTGGAAGTATCGCTGGATCGGCCAAATCTCTTTAGCCCAGCCTAGACGCCTTCAACGGTATGATGAAGAACTCTATTTAACGGGTATGAAATCAGAATCAGAATTATGCAGAATCAAGAGCTTGAATATAACAAAAGCAGGATTAGCTTAGGATCTACATTGGTCATTTCTAAGAAACCACATCAAATTTAAAAAGAGAGCAAGTCTAGGTGTTGATTGGCTTACTTTCCTTTGTACTGCGGCTTTCTTTTTTCTAGGAAGGCTGTGACCCCTTCGTTGAAGTCTTCTGTTGAGGCAACTATTCCAAAGGCTTCGGCTTCCTGCCACATGCCAACGTCAGGGTAGGTTTCAGTGCTGCAATTGATCAAAGCCTTAGAAAGCTTGATTGCGATCGGTGGCTTGCCGATCAGTTCTGTGGCGAGTTCCTTAACCTTAATCTTCAACTGGTCGGCCGGAACAACAGCATTCACTAAGCCTAATCGCTCGGCAGTTTTGACATCGATTCGTTTACCTGTGAAAATCATCTCTTTGGCAATGCCCTTCCCAACATACCTTGGAAGGCGCTGTGTTCCACCCCAGCCTGGTATTAGGCCCACATTTATTTCTGGCTGTCCGATCTGAGCGTTCTCAGAAGCGATTCGGATGTCGCATGCCATGGCTAACTCAATTCCGCCTCCCAGCGCGTAACCGTTTATGGCTGCTATAACTGGTTTTCCCATCGCTTCTACGTAGTTGCAAAGTTGTTGCCCATGCCTTGAAAGCTCTGTTCCTCTCACCGGGCTTGCCCCCTTCATCATTTTTAGGTCTGCGCCCGCTGAGAAGGCTCGGTCTCCAGCCCCTGTTATCACAATGACTTTTATGTTTTCGTCGTTTTCGGCGTCTTTGAGGCGTGCTAGAATCTCGTTGATGGTTTCTTCGTTGAGTGCGTTGAGCGCCTCTGGGCGATTGATGGTTATTGTGGCTATTCCGTCACCTTTTTCGTAGAGTGTGTTTTTGAACTCCATCATGTTTGTTTCACGCTACCCTTTATTTCTGCCAGTTGTAGAAGCCTTTCCCTGACTTTCTACCTAATAGACCGGCTCTCACCATTTGTCTTAGAAGAGGATTCGCCTGATATTTTGATCCGAGTTCTTTATCCATTACCTCGGTGATGGCTAAGGTTGTGTCTAAGCCTACGTAGTCGAGCAGGGTTAGAGGTCCCATTGGCCAGTTTAAGCCCAGTTTTATGGCTTTGTCTATGTCTTCAGGTGTGGCCACATCCTCGTTGACTAAACCTATGGCTTCGTTGAGCGCAGGGATCAATATGCGGTTGACTACGAAGCCTGCAACATCTTTTTTGACCACAACTGGTTCTTTACCCATTGTTCTTGTAACTTCGACTATTGTGTTTATTGTTTCATCGCTGGTTTTCGCTCCCTTAATTATTTCAATAAGTTTCATGAGTTGGGGTGGGTTGAAGAAGTGCATGCCAGCGAATTTCTCTGGTCGACGCGTGGCTGACGCTAGTTCGCTTATGCTGATTGAGGATGTGTTTGAGGCGATTATGGCGTCTGGTTTCGTATAGCTGTCGGCTTCGGCGAGCACTTTCTTCTTGATTTCTGGGTTTTCGGTTACGGCTTCTATGATGATATCGGCGTCTGAAACTGCCTCTTTCAAGTCTAAGGTGGGATGGATTCTGCTAAGGATTTGATTGACTTCGGCTTCAGTCATCTCTCCCTTCTTCAAGAATCGTTGAAGGCTGTCGTTTATCATTTTCATTCCGTTGTCAATGAACTCCTGCTTTATGTCACGCATGTAAACCTCGTATTTGGCAACCTGCGCCGCGACTTGAGTGATGCCATGTCCCATTAATCCTGCACCTAAAACCACTACCTTTTTGATTTCCATGGTTCAAGACTCCTTTTTCAGTGAGACGTTTAGTGTAAGATGTTGAACCACATATATAATTTCCGACACCTTTGGCTGAAGAAATAATTTAAGATAAATTTGACAGAAAAAATAATATTTTGTGTCCAGTCTCCAGGATCTTATTTTGTGCTATGGGAAACATTTGCAGTTTTTTTGCAGTTTTTATTTTTCTTGACTCTCAAGGCTTTTCAACACAACTGTTTGTAATGGCATAAAAATTTAAGGTGCATTTTATTTTATTGCAGTTAAACAGTTGAAGATGGAGAGAAGCACCTGTGACTTGGTTGAATCTGGGTCAGATTCTGCGTGTGCATGCTAAGAATTATCCGCGCAAGATTGCTTTGAAGGATTGGCTTGGAAGGGCTTTAACTTATCCAGAGTTGGAGTCGAGGACTAATAAACTGGCTAATGGTTTGTTGGGATTGGGTTTGCACAAGGGCGACCGAGTGGCTGTCATGCTGTATAACAGCGCTGAATTCGTTGAGGTTGACTGCGCTATGGCTAAAGCAGGGTTGGTTGTTGTGCCCATTAATTGGCGTTATATCGACAAAGAAGTAGCATACGTGGTGGACAATTCTGATGCCAAGGCGTTGATTGTTGGCGAAGACTTCGTTAAATGCGTTGACAGAATTCGCGTAGGCTTTGAGAAGGTTGGCGCTGACAATTATATTTCGGTTGCTACGAGGAAGTTTGAGGGATACATCGATTATGAGGGGATGATCGCTGAGTCGCCTGACACCACGTCGAACGTGCAGGTTGAAGGCAACGACACGTGGTTTCAGATTTACACTTCTGGCACGACTGGTATCCCGAAGGGTGTTGTGCGATCGCACCAGTCGTACATTGCCTTCTATCTGATTAACGCCGTTGATTTTGGCTTTTCCGAGAAAGACAAGGGAATGATTATTATGCCATTGTATCATGTGAACTCGACTTTTTACGGACCATTATTCCTCTATATCGGCGCTTCTCTCTTCGTTGGGCGTGACAAGGGCTTCGATCCGATTGAGTTATTGCGCACCTTCAGCGAGGAGAAGATTACGTTTACCTCGTTGATACCAACTCATTACAGCTTGATTTTGAACGTGCCAGAAGACGTGCGTAAACGGTTTGATGTGAGTTCTGTGAGCAAGCTGTTGTGTTCTTCTGCGCCTGCAAGGGTTCATATTAAGCAGGGAATTTTGCAGCTTTTTCCAAACGTTGAGTTATACGAGGCATACGGTTCAACTGAAGCTGGAATGGTCACGTTGCTCAGACCAGAAGACCAGCTGCGCAAGCCAGTGTCGATCGGCAAAGAATGCCTCGGAACTGATACGCTTAGGTTGTTAGACGAGAGGGGGAATGAAGTAGCTGTGGGCGAGGTTGGCGAGTTATATTCTCGTGGACCCATGATGTTTGATGAATATTATAAGCTGCCTGACAAGACGAAGGCTTCGTTTAGGAACGGCTACTTTACGGCTCGGGACATGGCGAAGAAAGACGAGGAAGGCTACTATTATCTAGTAGACCGCAAGGACAACATGATTATCACTGGTGGAGAACACGTCTACCCAAGCGAGGTTGAGGCCCTGATATGTCAGCATCCCAAGGTGTTTGATGTGGCAGTGATTGGTGTGCCAGACGATGTCTGGGGAGAAGCAGTCAAAGCAGTTATAATACTCAAAGAGGGACAAGCAACAACTCCACAAGAGATAATTGAATGGTGCAAAGGCAAGATTGCAGGGTACAAAAAACCCAAGTCGGTAGACTTTATCAAGCCTGAAGAAATGCCAAGAACAACAACGGGAAAAATACTACACAGAAAACTAAAAGAGAATTACCAACAACTTTAGGTGCGATCAAAATGTCTTATGAGATCCTTTGCAATTTTGGGCAAGGCTGTTTTCTAACACTTAGCCAAATCTTAATGCGCTGTAATAAAGGTTGATGCTGCAAGAAATACCGTCCTGCCGCCGAAGGTTTATCTTTCCTGTAGTCAGGAAAATTCAACCTTTTGCCATTTCGGTTGATGCCAGACTAATCAGTTTCCAGTTGGAAGTTGCAGCAGTCATTCGAGCTCTTTTCCTAGCTTATCGCAATTCTTAACAGCTAGATTATTTTGCCATATATATGAAATTACGTGATTAGATATCGGAGGCAATTCCATGTCTTCACATATCATTCCTGAAGTAACTGGAGAACTGGTTGTAGATGTAGTTAATATTTCAGTCGAAGCTAAAGACCCAGAATCGATAAACCAATTAATCAATCTTATATGAGAGTTAAAAGGGGAAGACTGAAGAACAGTCATTTTAAGTCTACTTCTCAATCAAGCGAAATGCCTAACATTCATTAGTGTCTCCACCACATCTACCTTAATCCTCCAAGATAGATGACGGTTTCATAGAATAAAAAAGGGTGAGTTTTGAGAGTTGGATGCTTACTTATGCGCCATACCATGCTTCCAAGCCGTTGATGTCACCTAGTCCAAGTGTTCGTTTGTATGTTTCCCCGTAGCCGGCGTAGCCGTACATTGTCAGCCAGTAGTCAACATCGCTGTACAAGTCAGCCAAGCCGCAAAAGTGACCGAGCTCGTGTGTCATTATGTTTTGGACATCAAACTTGCCTGCTTGACCGCTTAGACTCCACGAATAGTAAGTGTTCATACGGCAGTCGGTTTCAACTATTCTTGAGCCACTCGCCCAAATGTATGTGACTGCTATAACGCCCGCTTGGTAGGAACCCCATGATACAACGTTGTAGTAGTCTCGTGTTCCAGCCCTTCTGGTAGTGGTGCCTTTATATGAGAACACGGCATAAGCGGTTTCTCTGTCCCATGTATTGGCCGATGCTGTAATGGTGCTTACCACTGCAGATGTGGAGAAGCCATAATTGTTCGATGGGTTTATCCAGTAATTGATTGTAGAGTACCAATGGTAACTCAGAAGTTTGTAATGCGGATTGGTCATGGAGTCATCCGTAGGCGGTATGGCGTTGACATCTATTTTTTGAGGCTCCTTCCACTCCACAATCGTCAAAGTTACTGGTTCTTCCTTTGTCCATGCAACCGATGGTAGTAGCGCAACCAATGCTAACACAAGCACGGCGAATATGGCTATTTTTTGTTTTTTTCTCATTTTTAATCCCTTATTTAAATGTTTACGACCCACGTAGTTTTAAAACTTTCGATAAACTAAGAGTGAAAATAAAAGCTTAGATTTCGTTTACCACCTAGTGAGCTGTTTTGTGTAACTTTATTTTGCTTTGTATTGTGGTTTAACCCATTAAATCCCCCCAACCTAAACAGGCTTCTTCGAGCGCATATTTAGCCCCAAATATTCTTGGAATGCAGAAAACCTAGAGGTGCTAGGTCGATTTCACCCTATGGGAGAAAACACGGAAACAGTAAGCCTACACTCGCAAGTCTCTTTTGCGCGCACATGCATTCTAATCCTTCTTTTTTAACTATGAAGTGGGGCAATATATCATAAAGTAAAGGACGAAAAAAAGAGGGGATGATTTGTTTTTTTGGGTTTTATGGTGTCCAGTAGTCTATGTATGCTGATACGAAGGTGAGGATGTCGTCGTAGTCTATGTCACCGTCTTTGTCAAAGTCACACACTGGATCCCTTCCTTGACCCGACCAGTACTTGATGTAGGCATCGACGAAGTAAATTATGTCGTCATAGTCCACGTCGAAGTCGCCGTCAAAGTCACCCATATATGTAACCCTAACAATGCCATTGGTGAGGGTATTATCGGCCATGTCTTTTTCCCATGGAACAAGGCTGGCTGTGGCGCGTAGGCTATAATCGCCCTCAGTAAAGCCAGTAGTATTCCAAGTGAAGGTGATGGTTGTGGAGGCACCGCTTTCCAAAGTTAGGGTTCTAGATGCAATCACAGTGGCATTAGCATAAAGAGTGACATCGAAGGTTTCGGTGAAGTGTCCCTGGTTTTGAACGGTTACGTTGACATTGACTGAAGATCCTTTTTCTACACTTGGTTCCCAAGGTTCGACAACGGGGATGGATACGTCACGGGATGGGATTGGTTCAAGGCAGGGATATATCTTTTCAATGGCCACCGAACGGATTGTTGCATTGGGGCCGACGATGCTGTAGCTCCATCCGGATTTTACGGTGTCTCTTTGGTATTCGTACACGTATCCTTCTCGATCGCCGGCTGCGACCCATTCGCCTCTGTAGGATAGGTCAACGGATTGCACTGTGCCATCAGGAATTGTGTCCAGTAGTGTGCCGTCTTTTGCCAGTAGATATATGTTGTTGGGAACGCCGCCTGTAGATATTCTCTCTCCATCGGGAGATATTGCCACACTGTAGAAGTCGTTTGTTGGGAGGTTTGGACTTGGAGCAAAGGTCCACTGGGGTGTTCCGTCTGCTGGTTGCCAGCCCGAGATGCTATTCTTCATGTCGTTATAGTATAGGAGTTCAGCTCCCATCGTGTCGGTGGGGTCGTCGTTAGCCGCTACAACGCTTCTTCCGTCCCATGCAATGTCAACAACTATGTAACCGTTTCTCATCGGTTCGTCGATCCATGTTGGTGGTCCTCCGAACATGTAAAGAACTACTTCCATTTTTCCGTCCCCGTCTCTGTCTCCGCTTGCAACTACATATTTTCCAAGAGCGTCTATTGCTGCCCAGAAAGCGGTTCCGCCTGAACTGCTGTAGGAGTAGTCGACCAACACCGGTGTTCCATCGGCTGGTTGCCATCCGGACAGAGAGTTTTTGAAAGCTGAGAAGAACAAGACCTCATTCTTTCCGTCTCCATTTTCATCCATGATGGCCACAATGTAGTTACCGTCTGTAGATATCTGAGCGAGATCTGCCCGTTTGTCATATTCGTATTGCCAAATTAGGGTGCCTGTTTTGTCGAAGAGAAGCAAGCCGCCTGCTCCGGGTGGTGGTGGCCATGGGAATCCAGGGAGGGCTGCGGCAACTATGTATTGACCATCGCCTGAAATATCGACTGTTTTGGATTCGGTTCCATCAAATCTGCCATCGTAGCTTACTGATACCTCCACATGTCTTCTCCACAGTAATGTGCCTGCTTTATCAAACAGGAGAAGCTCCTTGTCCTGTGTTCCAGCCGCTATATATTCGCCGTGAGTTGACATAGCCACTGAAACAACGGGCACATATCCCACAGGGCTGGTATCATAACTCCACATCAGATTACCAGCAGAATCAAAGGCATAGACGAAGCCGTTTTCTGAACCGGCAGCAACTATTGGTCCGCGACATGAAACTATGACGGCATACTCGACTTCGGTGTGGATGAGCGAACTGGCATTGTATTGACTTGTATAGTTTAGGAATTCTACTGGAATGCTTTGGTTGTAGAACTGTTGGATGAGGGAAGAGTCGTAGGCGTAGTTTTCTGGTCCCCAGATCCCACCTATACTCAGTGACGGGGTAGCGTTGTAAATGTCGTGGGAAACGAATGTGGCATTGTTGTGTATAGTATCTGGGGGAGTTGCTGGATGCCCGTGGTCTGGTGGGATCCAAATGTAGGGTGGCACTGGGATAACTTGGCCAGGTCCTCCAGCCTCGGCGTTGTCGCGTATTGGGTCGCTGAACGCTATTCGCAGATTCTGTGAGTCGACGCCAGCAACGGTTACGTAATGTCCTCCTAGACGCCACCAACCAGTCGCGTTCTGTTGCCAGAAGCCCAGAAGCAGAATCACGTCCTCGCTCTTTTCCACCTGCTTTTCAATGTAGTAAAAGTCGGGCATCTTTACTGTCTTTTCATAAAACTTGCCCTGTCTGCCCCAAGTTGCATTGACGATTGCGAGGTCAAAGGTATTTACGTTTCCGTCGTGGTTGAGGTCTTCCCACTTAGTGGCGTTACCTGGACCACTCCATCCAGTTGCGTTTTGGACGAGTTGATAGTCGGTTATGTCTACTATTCCGTCGCCGTTCACGTCACCCTGCGGCATCAGTCCCTTGGTTTTCATGTACCATAATATTCCAAACTGCATGTCCATGACGTTTGTTCCGTTATGAGGAATTCCTGTGCGTATGCCGTCTGTGTCCATGTACCACGCTAAGTCTTCGATGAGCGGCGGAACGTTTTGCGGGTCATGGTCATCCCACGTTTTGTTGTACGATTCAACTAGACTAAAGCCATCAGAAATTTCTGGCGGAGTTATATTCCCAGGCTCAAACTGGGAATCAAACCACCAGAGCGAATTGGCTACTGCTGTAGGTCCGCTCCAAGTCCAGTTGCCTGTGCTAGGGCTCGTCCAATTGTTTTGTCTCTGGTCGAAGTCTGGGACTCCGCTTGGCGCGTAGTCTGTGTAGTTTGCTTTCCAGAACCAAGATGTTGGGGAAACTATTATTGCATATTCGATTTCGGCGATGACAGCCGCAGACATGTTTAAGTAGTCGGTGCTGACGGGCACAAACTCTTTAGGAATGTTTTGTCCTACATTGTTTTCGATGAAACTTTTGTCGTCCGTGTAACATCCGATTCTCCATTTGCCTCCAGGACTTGGTGACTGAGTAGCTGTAGAAAAGTCGTGGGAGACGAAAGTAGCATTGTTGTGTATGGTATCCGGTGGGGTAGGTGGATGCCCGTGTGGTGGCGGTGGAATGATGCGCCCCCAGCCACCATCCTCGGCTCGGTTGCGCATGGGGTCACTCATGGCTATTGTCCTGTTGAGCGACTGAATTCCTGCAACGGTTACGTAATGTCCTCCTAGACGCCACCAACCAGTCGCGTTCTGTTGCCAGAAGCCTATAAGCAGAATGACGTCCTCGCTCTTTTTCACTTCCTTTTCAATGTAGTTGAAGTCGGGCATTTTTACTGTCTTTTCATAGAACTTGCCCATCTGGCCATAGGTGTGTTGGACCCACCAAACATCCATATCATTTACTATATTATCTATGGTGACATCTGCTGCCAAGTTCCAGTTTGGATCGTTTACGCCGGATCCATAAGCTGCCAATACTATGTTGAGGTCTTGCGTGTCTACCATTCCGTCTCCGTTTACGTCGCCCGCGGGGTTAATCCCTCTATGTATCAGCCAGTGAGCTATCCCAGCCTCCATGTCGGTAACGTTGGTGCCATGATGGGGCAGATTAGTTCGCTGTCCTTCAGTATCCATGAAATACGCAAGGCCTCCAATAAGAAAGGGAGCGTTTTGCGGGTCATGATCGTCCATCCACCAAGGATCAGGAGACTGAACCAACGGGAAGCTATCGGAAATATTAGGAGGGATCACATTGCCCGTTTCAAATCGCGAATCAAGCCACCAGAAAGAGTTAGCTACCGCTGTGGGTCCACTCCATGTCCACTTCCAAACACCTGAATCATTGTATCCCCACCAATCGTATTGTTTCTGGTCGAAGTCTGGGACTCCGCTTGGCGCGTAGTCCGTGCAATTGGCTTTCCAGAACCAACCGTCTGGTTCCTGGTAGATTTCGAAGGCCGTTATATAGGCTCCGTAGGAAGGACCTATGAGCCGGCTAATGGCCCATATAGCGTGCTTAGGTTCAAAGGTGATGTAGTCTACGCCAGCAAGGTCCTCTTGAAGAATGCCTCCAGCGCTGAAACTCGACAGAGCCAAACCCGACGATGTGGTCTTCTGTATGACTGCATTTGGATACGTAGTGTCTGGATCAGGAGGGTCGTAGAGGACAAGCCATAGATAGGAGCCATCAGTGACTATTCCGGTGTTGCTCCTGGGATCAACGGCGAAATAGGAAATAACGGCTCCAGTGTTTGTGACATGATAGACCGTGTAGCCAGCCCAGACACTTAACCAGAGAGTGTTCGAACCAACATCGTATTCAAGGCCATCGATATAACCTTCAGACCCTCCATATGGTGTGTCGGGAAATTGTCTCCATCCCGTGAACGTGAATCGCAGAGTAGCAACTCCAGTCTTTGGGTCTATTGTAAAGACTCTGCCACTGTTATCGAAGGCGGATGCCCAAAGCTGCATTCCATCCCAAGTCAGTGCACCCCACTCAACGTTGGGGAGGCTGGTGGTTATGAACCCCAGATCTGCGCCGTTAGGTTCTGTCTTGTAGATTTTGCCCCGTTCATTCCGAAGTGTATAATAGATTGTTGATCCGTCGAAGGCTATGCCAACACCTCCTTCATTTCCCTGTGTAGGTGCTGGAAAATGCCTCAAGACAGCCAGAAGTCCAAGCTTAACTAGCCAGAAATCAGAGCTGCCAGCACCATAAGAGTAGGTGTAGCCGGCCAAAGCGTATCCACCGTCGCTTGTTTGAATAACTGACCATGCTTCCTCACTACCCGTTCCTCCGTATGGTCTGCTCCACTCTATGTTTCCATTCGAATCGGTCTTGACTAGCCAGAAATCAGAGCTGCCAGCACCATAAGAGTAGGTGTAGCCGGCCAAAGCGTATCCTCCGTCGAATGTCCGAACCACTGAATGGGCTTTTTCATCGCCTGCTCCTCCGTATGTTTTGTTCCACTGCATGTTTCCATTCGAATCGGTCTTAACCAGCCAAAAATCGCCACCAAAAGATCCTGCTAAAGCGTACCCCCCATCTGAGGTCACTACCAAAGAATCCGCCGCGCCTCCATAGCTTTGGCTCCACAACAGAGTGCCATTAGCATCAGTCTTTACGAGATTGGCAAAACCAGAGCCAGCAATAGCGTATCCTCCGTCGCCTGTCTGAACCACAGAAAAGCCATAATCAAAGCCATAAAGTGTTCCGTATGTTTTACTCCATTGCATGTTTCCATTCGAATCGGTCTTAACCAACCGAAAATCAGGGGTGCCAGGGAGTGTCATAATGGAGCCAAGCAAAGCGTATCCTCCGTCGAACGTCTGAACCATAGAAGCAGCCCAATTATGGTTTGGCGCTCCGTATGTTTTGTTCCACTGCATGTTTCCGTTCGAATCGGTCTTAACCAACCATGTATTCATATTCCCAAAGAGGGTGTAGCCTGCTAGGGCGTATCCTCCGTCGCTCGTCCAAACAACAGACCATGCTGCCTCTTCACTGTTTGCTCCTCCGTATGTTTTGCTCCACTCGGTGTTTCCAGCCGGATTAATCTTAACCAACCAGAAATCCCCAGCGCCTGCACCAAAGGAGAATGTTGTTCCCGCCAACACGTATCCCCCATATTGACCTGGTAATTGAACAACAGAATGAGCTACTTCTGCGGCTGCTCCTCCGTATGTTTTGTTCCACTCGGTTGTTGGTGGCAGAGACAATGTGTTTATGTCGCCGTCAGTAACAACCTTTGTTGTCAACGGAAAAACATTGGAAAACATCGAGACCACAAGAACAATCAAGACAACAACAGCTTTTCCATGCGATACTTCAAATTTTCTCATAAAATTCTCCTCTCTCGGCAAAAAGTTTACTGTTGATTATACCTCCTTAAAAGATTTGCCCTTACATTGGAAGGCAGTCATAGAATTGCCGAAAAATCACAAATCAATGATGAGCCCAATGGAGATAATTAATCCTTTAATGATTAATGAATCCACAGTCTGCGTCCACTTATTTACAGTATTGTAGCACGACAGTTATGTTCGCCAACCCCCAAAATCATTTGAAGCTGTCCGAATCAGCCATAGCTTAGGATGTTAGGAAAGATTTATGAATAATTGAATGCATGGTTAGAGGATACTTTCAAGGGTGTGAATCATGGTTAGAATCCTTGTCTGCGTTAAACAGGCTATAGACGTTTCTCAGGTGAAGGTTGACACAGCGACGCGCCGTTTAATAACGGTTGATGCGCCTAAGAAAATCAGCGACTTTGACAAAAACGCTTTGGAGGAAGCCATAAGACTGAAAGAAAAATTCGAAGGCGAAATCATAACAATTACCGTCGGACTCGAAGACGCCAAAACAACCATCAGAGAGGCGTTAGCCATTGGCGCCGACAAAGCATACGTAATAAGCGACCCAACGTTCGAAAACTCAGACACTCTTGCAGTCAGCTACATCCTTGCTGAAGCTGTGAAAAAAATAGGTCCGTTCGACCTCATTTTCTGCGGTGAAGCGTCCGTTGACAGTTTCTCAGCTCAGGTTGGACCGAGGCTCGCAGAGCGGTTAAACCTTCCGTTAGTGACCTATGTGAAGAAACTCACTTTAGAACAAGATGTTGTAACCGCTGAAAGAAGCCTCGAAGACAGCCACGAAACTATAAAAGCAAAGACACCAGCCTTGGTAACGGTCACGAAGGAACTTAACGAGCCACGTATCCCATCGTTGATGGCTATCATGAAAGCCGCCAAGAAAGAAGTCATTCTCTGGAAAGCTGCCGACCTGAACATACCGAAAGAGAAAGTGGGCGAAGCAGGCTCAGCCATCAAAATCGTGTCGGTTCTTGCCCCTAAAGTGGAACGCAAAAAAATCGTCATCAAAGGCGAAACGCACACCGAAACAGCGGAAAAATTAGCCAAGGCTTTGATTCAAGAGGGCGTAATCAAGAGGTGAAAACAGAGTGAACGAACATCATGGTGTCTGGGTTTACTCGGAAAACATGGATTTAACGCTCGAAATGTTGAGTAAAGCTGGGGAATTGGCTGGAAGAAGGCAAACGGAAGTCGCAGCTCTGTTAATCGGACATGAAGTGAAGAGTAGAGCCAACGAACTGATGAATCATGGAGCCAGCAAGGTCTATGTTGTCGACAATCCTTCGCTCAAGGTCTTCCAGTCTGAAACCTACCTCACCGCACTGACTACATTAGTGAGAGAGCACAGACCAGAAATTCTCCTAATCGGCTCAACCAGAAAGGGCAGGGAACTCGCAGCTCGACTCGCAACCAGGTTCGAAACAGGATGCGTCCCAGAGTGCACAAACCTCACACTCGACGAACAAGGACGATTAGTGACTGAACGCATAGTCTACGGGGGAAACGCCTCAGTAACACAAATATTTCAAACCAAACCACAAATAGCCTGCGTGCCCCAAAGAACCTTCGAGAAACCGTCGAAAACGGAGAGAACAGGCGAAATAATCGACGTCAACATAGGACAGTTTGAGACGCCAAAAACTGAAACAGTTGCAGTAAAACCCGTTGAAGCTGCAGCGGTCAAAATCGAAGAAGCTAAAGTAGTGATCGTGGGCGGTCGCGGCGTTGAAAAGAAAGAAGACTTCAAGATTCTTGAAAACCTCTGCCAAGTCCTAGGCGGACAAGTGGGCTACACGAGACCGTTGGCTGAAGACCGAAAATGGTTCCAGGGCGACTGGATAGGCTTGTCAGGACATAAAATCAAACCCGTACTGTACATAAGCTGCGGCGTCTCAGGAGTTATCCAACATGTGGCGGGAATAAGGGACTCGCAAGTCATCGTAGCCATAAACAAGGACCCAGAAGCACCCATTTTCGAGATGGCTGACTACATAGTCATCGGCGACCTCTACGAAATAGTTCCAGCCCTAGAAACAGCCCTAAAAAAACAGCTCTCAAGCTAACAGTCAGAAAGAACGTAGTTGCAAGACTCTACTGAGTGCTTTCTCCCCACATTGCCGCTATGGAAAACAACACGATTAAAATGGAAAATATCAACTAGAGTTTCTCGTAATCTCCAAGAAGTATAGCTATCGATAGTGTGAGAACAAGATAAACATGTAGGCCAATTAAAATCCGATTTGTTGTGGTCTCATGCGATTGCGTAGTCATGTCGTTAAACCAGCTTTTGATTCATTTTCCATCGGGATTATTAAAGCTAAACACTTTATCTGGTTTGTCTGTAAGATGCGTTCCTAGGGCGATACCATGAAAAACGCACAAAGAAGACTGATTGAAACCTATGCAAGGGAACAGATGAGCAAACTTGGTCTGCATGGATGGCCGCACGTAAAACGTGTTGTTCGCCTCTGCGAAGAAACCCTCAAAGCCGAAAACAAGAACGTGGATTCAGAAGTACTTGAAGCTGCAGCCTTGTTACACGATATTGCGAAACACGTGAAAGACAATAATGCTCTAGACCACGGTGAGAAAGGCGCTGAGATGGCTAAAAGCTTACTGGTCTCGATAGGTTTCGATGAGCGTAAAATAGGACAGGTTTGCCATGCCATACGAGTTCACACTCATCGTGAAGAGCCACATTCAGTCGAAGCTAAGATTCTGCATGACGCAGACTTTCTGGACAAAATGGGCTGTGTGGGCTTGGCTACGGTTTTCATAAAGGCTTGCTTGACGGACACAACCATTGAAGAGACGGCGAAGCTCTGGAAAAAGGAATCCAGGAAGGGTTTCGTTGCACTCCATCTTCTATGGCTTAAGAAACCGCACTTCTACACAAGAACGGCACAGGCGGTAGCGAAGAAAAGAAACAAAATAGTCTACGCATTCCTTCAACAACTCGAACAAGAGATGCAACTGAAGGATTTCAAAGAAGCCATTTCTTAACCAGATGCCGCAGCTGTCAGGGTTTCATTCGCAACGTTTCAATGAACGTTGAAAACCTTTCCTTAACCTGCGCCTCTCCAGCAACTCTCCAGTCGGACGAATCCACGTCGATTATCAAGCTCGGCACGCCCAACTGCTTGTAAACGGCGTCTCGGACGATTGTTTCGCCGATTGACATCATCCTGCAACCCCGGTTGGTTGGAAGAATGACGCCGTTAGCATGAAAATCCTTCACCAGACTTGATATGATATCGATTCTCCGTTTTATGCTGGAATTAGCCATGTTGGGCAGGTACTTGCGCGCCAAGCTCTCAAGAGGCTTCGAAGGATCGAGGCTGCCGGACCACGTATGCGAGAAGACTTCAGCTACGACCACAGCACCTAAACCGTTTAAGTACTCAAAAATTCTTAAGTTAAACCAGAGGGGCAGGTTGTCCCAGACCAGCCTAAACCTCTCATCCTCAACCACACCTATTCCGTCTCGCGCTTTCTCGCGCAACTCATCCCGCAATTGCGTGTAGAAGTCCACAGCGAGATGTGAACCCGGCATACACAACATAAAGAAAACAGCCGAAAAGGCGTCGCGTGCGTCCATGGGCGATGGAATAGTCCTGCGAAGGTCTTGAATATCCATCCACAATTGACTGGTCCAGTTAGATATACTCAAAGTCTCACGTAGTCTATCGATATCAAGCTTCATGTCCGTCTGTTTCTCCAAAAAAGGAAACAACTCTTCGAGCTGAGACATATAAAATTCTATGTGGGTTTTGTCCAAGTGAGTGGAGTCTCCTCCACCTATATTGTAGGGCACGTCTAAAAGAAACAGTGGCGCCTTGTAAAGTCGACTCGCAACCTGAAACCATTTGAGATGCGTGTCACAAGCGCAGGATGTGGTAACCAGAAAATCGGGTTTGGGCAAGCCGCCTTCAGGGAGTTCCTTCCCATAACCAAACATAGAACCTAAGACGCAACGAGAATAAGAACATAAGTCTCGAGAGAAACCTTCTTGCTCGGCGAGTTCACACAGCTCAACCGAAACCTGCCGGGCAGCGCAAACAGAAGCATAGTTTTCAGGCCAAACCGCTACAATGTCCATTGCCTGAAGTGTCTCTATCGGAAACGTCGATGTTACCCAAGCAATTGGGCGATTCTCAGCCTTGACGCGGTGAGCATCCTCATAAAACTTCTTAACATATTTTTTGTGGAAACCACTGGTAACCTTCAACCGCCTATCTATACCACTCACTCTTGCACTCCGCCCACCATTTCAATGAACCCTTCTATGCGTGTCTTTAGACCAGCAAAACCGCTCATCGAATGCTCCCATTCCAAGCATAAAACAGGCAAACCCATAGCCTTCAACTCGTCGCGCAGCAGAGGAGCATCAAACATTTGAGTGTCACAGTACTTGATAACAAACATTATGACACCATCAACATCAAATTGTTCAGCCAATTCTGCAACATGTCTAAACCTTTGTTCGCGCTGATACATGAAGGAAGATGGAACCTTGTCCAAATATCGCCTAGCGATCGCCTTCAATGGGGCAACATCTAAATCAACAGGATTCCAAAAATATCGTGAACCCGTGCACCAGTCGTCTGCGACCACATTGCCTCCAACAGACTCAATAAGCCTGACCAACTCCGTATTATCCATGACACTGCCGGCTACAAGCAACCTCACACCCTCTTTAGGCAAATCGACACGATTCTCCAATTCACCTAGAGACTGGTTCATGAACTTGTTGTGCTCTTTCTTAGGCATAACTAAGCCGGATAAGGCGACTTCCAAAAACTCAACCCCAGAAATCAACGGCGGTCTTTTCGTCTTCAAGTCGTAAATCTTCCTCAGGAGGGTTCTGTTTTCATTATAAACTCCAACCGCGTTTTTCAATGAGTCGTCTGAAATTTGTTTGTTAAATGTATGTTCCAGCCACTCTTTGAATTTAACAACTTCCTGATAGAAGAATTGATGTGCCTTTCCTGTGTTGGTGTGCGGGGTGTTGATGAAGTAGATGTTCGGAATTTTGGTGTAGTTCACCCACATGTCATAGGTTTTGCCTCTGTTGTCACAGCTGTTGGACTCAACAAAACAGTCAAGGTAATCGTAGTCTCCCCGTAGGGCGGCGTTCAAACAACTCCGCGTAAAGGAACAGCTGTTACTCGGCATGTAAGCGTCAGCCAACTTCGTACCGCTCAGGTCACCCCAAACCATAACCGGCAAGGCTCCAACCGCATAGAGAACCTCTTCAGGCGTGTACGTGCAAGTCCAGCCCACAACAGGTTGTTTTCTGCTTTTCCATTCTCGAACGATTTCATGTCTGTTAAGAAGGAAATTTCGAAACGATTGCAGAACTTTCATCAAAGAATCATCCATCTTGAATGTGCCACTAAGATTTCAAGTACTGATTTTCGATGGCTTTAATCAAGTCGGTGAAGATTGAGTTGACTTGTGTTGGAACTTTATATTCTCCTCCAGAGCAGGCTATCGCACCGCTCATAAAGTCAACTTCAGTAGGGCGTTTGTTTTCAACATCAATAAGCATAGACGGCTTGTGAGCACCTCCCTTCTCAAGATATGAAGTAAACCGTGCTAGGGCCTCAGAGCCAAAGTCGTAGCCGTCTGCCTTTGCCACTTTGAGCCCTTCTTCCATTATCTTAATAGCCAAGTTGCGACTGGGTTCAAATTCCATGGCCTCCTTCATTGTCTGGCCAGTCACTGCGCATATGGAGCAAAGAGCCGCATTTAAGATGGTTTTTTCCCACACGTGTTTTTTGATATCAGACGATTCTTCTGTTTCAAGTCCAGCTTCAGTCAGAACGCTTGCAATTTTTCTCGTTGTCTCATTGGTGATGTATTTGCCCTTGTAGAAGGCGCCGACATAGTTCGGTGGCTGAAACCAGTTCATTGCGACGTTCCCTGGACCAACCAAGTTTCCAGCATAATTAATGACAACTCGATATGTGGTGTCGATTCCCAGCAGCTCCGCAATGAGTCGTTCGTTGCCGAGTCCATTCTGAAAGCTAACAATCTTCATTTTGGGTGTGTAAACTTGCTTAATCTCTGGAACGATGTCCTTCAGATAGCAAGCCTTAGTAACGATGAAAACTATTTCTGGGCTGAACTCAGCAAGTTCACGAATATTGTTTGCGACTTTGTCTACCGTGGCGGTGAGTTGAGCGATTCCAGATACGTTGATGCCGTTCTTCTTTATCTTTAACCTAATGTTTGCCATCGCATCTTCAACCACCACATCTACTTCAGCTTTCGCTAAGTGAGCTGCGAGAATAGAGCCCACGGGACCTAAACCAATTACTCCAACCGTTGGCTTTTTTCCAGTCATAATTCTTTCTCCAATCATTCTTGTGACATTTTCATTGAAGACTGCTTCTGTAAGTTTAGAGTAGAATATTGTTAAAAACAACATTTTTAAGGCTTTGTTCTTCAAAAATCAAACAACAGTGTTGAGAATTCATTCTAAATCAATTATTAAATGAAGATTCAAGATACAAAAACATTCAACCTTCATTGGAGCAAAATTGGAACACTTTCTTGCTTAATGACAAAGTTGTCAACAAGGCATGGTGATTATATGCCGATTAAAAGCGCGCGCAGGTCGGCGAAGGCATTCCAAAGGGAAGCTAGTATGCACTTCCATTTTGAGCAGCTTCTAGTTAACAGGTTGTTTCCGATGTAGTTTGACGAGAAAGGTTCATTGAAGGTTTTCAGCTACTAACAGGTCGTCGCAGCCTAGGAGCTTCTGTGCTTTTTTCACTTCTTCAGCGAAGTTGAAGTCGCCATGAATTTTTTGTGGGTTGTCAAGCTTATAGTAGAGTAACTCCAAGATTATTTTCTCGATGATCTTCGCTCCACATCCGAATATGTTTTTTAAGCCATCGTCAAAGGCTTCAGGGTCTATGACGTGTTCTTCAGGCCTGACTGCTGCATTCTTCTGCAGATAGAAAAGAACAACATCTGAGACGGAGGGACTGATGCTGTTCAGTCCTTCTTGCACAGCCTCAACCAGAACTAGATTAAACCTAGGTTGTCCCCGTTTCAAGATGCATTACTCGCGCTCTCTAAGGTACGTAGGGCATTAGTGAAATCCCGTGATCTGAAATCACAATATGACTGAAATTCAGGTTGTGGCTGGTACCCCTCATTTTGCGGACTACAGCCCGTTTTCGGATGCCTTCTTTTTCGTCAACAGTCTCGAATAGAATAATCCCGTCTGCGACGAATTCTTCAAAACCGAGTCCAATCGTCTTACTTCCAGTGGGGAGCTCCACCAGTAACAGAGTAGTGCAGCCACTCTTGCTCAACAATTTGTCTAACATGTGAAGTATGATTCTCGCATCTATCCTTTTATTGAACGCCTGAGCCAGGGCTGTAAATGAATCCACCACCAACCTCTTTGCGCCGATTTCTAAGACCTCTCTCGATATCATGCCAATCGTTGATGACACCGTCTCTTCGCGAGTCGTTATAAGGTCCAAAAACTTGAATCTACCTTGGCTTTCCAACACCTCAAAATCGAGGCCGAACCTCTTCATATTGTCCATGAAGAATTCTCTTCGCTCTGCAAAGGACACGTAGACGCCGTTTTCGTTGAGGTTTTTTGCCCCATAGTGAAGGAAGTGAGCTGACGCGATGGTTTTGCCAGAGCCCGCAGAGCCAGCAAGCAGAATCAAGCTGCCTCTTGGAAAACCACCTTCAATCATGTCGTCCAAGCCGACTATGCCCGTTGGTGCTCTATCAGTCAACGTTGCTACTTCTTCCTGAACTGTCATCAAATCGCCTCTATGGTTTAGTTTTTTCAACTAATCAGCAGCTTCGCCTAATCCTATGTCGCATGGTCTGGTGTATTAATCAATTATGAATTGACAAGCTGTATCAGAAGCAGTGCTTTATTTTCTTTTTTAAGATGAAATGAGAGACGTCAAGTTAGATTGAGAATTCATATGTATTAAATTCAGCGGCTTGCAAAACCTTTGAGATAAGGTCGACAGGTCGGTTGCGGAGGTGCCACCCTACTCGCTAATGACCCTTAGAAACGGCGCGAACTGTGAATGCTGAAGAAAAAACCTTACTCAAAGAAGATGTTTCTTTCAATTTTCCTATTGGTAAGCATTTTGATTCTACTAGGGTCGCTTAGCGGTGCAGGCGCAATCGAATATGCAACTTATTATCCGAACGACTACAACATTGGGAACGGCATATATCTTGCTGGCAGTCTTCCAGCAAGTCTTCAAAGTGTTGATTTAGACTACTTTAGCGTTGTTAGTTCACCGTCGGCTACGTCGGCTTCAATGCACAGCCCTTCAGCCTACAACCTGTTTGGAGGCACAACCTACGTTTCGGGCACAACAGGAGACCTGTTCTCAAACAACGACGTTCACTTGGTTTACCGTAGTTACCCCAGTGTGACATCCGCTCGGAATCTATATGCGCATGGAGAAGCAACAACAATCGGTGGAAACCTCTATTATCTTCAAAAACCAGAAAGCGCAGATTTGACAGGAACAAGCCTATCGGCTTCCATGGTTGCCAAGGGAAGACAACTCTTAGGAAGATTTGTTTACCCGCTAACCGGCATAAGCTCAATACCTGCAAGCACTTGGACAGGATTCTACAGAGCGTGGAGAGACTCCGACCCAAGCATCGCCTACGACTCTGTTGGCTCAGGAAACAACGGTGACGGAACCGCAAACATCACTTGGAGTCACGTTGTGGGCTCTGGACCCAACAGGTTTATGATGATTGGCGTGTCAGTAAAAATCGAAACTGTCTCAGTTCTAAACGTGACTATCGGTGGTCAGTCAGCGACTCTCCTAAGAAGTGATGTACGCGCCGGCGAAGTCAAGGGAGAAATCTGGTATTTGGTCAACCCTAGTCCCGGCTCCAAAGCCGTCACGGTTACGCTTTCAGGCCTATCTAAAGCCTGTGGAGGAAGCGTAAGCTACACTGGCGTTGATCAATCAAGTCCCATTGACAACCATCAGGCTGTTTTGTACGGCGGCACCACTCCTTCAATATCTTTGACCACGACATTGGCTACTGATTGGATTTTTTCAAACTTAGCCATTTCTGGGACCGCGACGGTCACTGGGCATGGCAGTGGGCAAGGGCACCGTTTCTATGAGGTTGGAACTGGAGGCGGAGGGTCAAGCCGTGCTGGGGTTGACGGGGATGATAAACCGACGACTGCTCCCGGCTTACACGTCATGTCTTGGAACACGAGTTTTTGGGTAGAAGCGGCCGTCCAGGCAGTTGCGTTTAAGCCGGCCCCGCCTCCTGTCGGTCACGTTGATGTTGATATTTCGATTCTGAAGTCTGACGGCACAGTCCGTGCAACGATTGCATCGAACGCCGCAAACTCAGTGGGTTTGACGCTTACTCCCACGACGCTTTCAGGAACATATTCGTGGGCGACATACACCGTGGTGAATCAGACTGACTATCTTGAAATCGATTATTACGTCGAAGTTGCCTCAGGGACAGCTGGTGTGTCAGCCTATCTCAGAATAGATGACAGCCTGTTACCCACCGCCGACCAGACAAGGACAGGTAACGTCATGCTTCCGAGTGAATACACCGCCGAGGTCGAGTTAACGGGCGCGTCTAACGCGTACATCTGGACTCAATTCCAATGGTCCGTAGACAGCGCGTGGACCACTGGCTCGGTGACCGTGACGCTGCAGCTTTACAACTACACTCTTGGAGCGTATCCAACCGTTGGAAACGGGCTGGTCTCGTACACGTCAAACGCGACGGCAAACACAGATGAAAGCGCAACGCAGACAATAGCTATTAATCCCTTGCACTTCAGAGACGCTGTAGGTAACTGGAGAATCAAGGTTAAAGGCGTTAAGACGACTAACACGCAGTTTGATTTTAAAGTCGACTGGATAGAGCTTAGGCCTACGTACTATAGTGAGTACACGGTTTCGACTGAATTCCAGTTTTCATCTATGACCGTGAAGCCGCCGGCGCAGCTGAACTTCACCGTGTCAAGCGATTATGATGTTGCAGGAGTCTCCGTCACTATTCAGGTTTGGAACTATTCCTCCTCCGCATACGCGTTAACTGGTCAAGGCTATTTGAAATACATCTCATTAGCCACAAACGAAACCAAACTGATCAGCGTCAGCGTCAATCCGCAGTTTTACACCTTAAATGGAAGCGCAAAAATAAGGGTGACGGGAGTGCTCTTTACCACAGCTGAGTATCAACAGAGAATAAACCAGATCAAACTCGATTACGGATGTACTACGCTATACGTTCATGATGTAGCTATAGTCGGTGTTACCACTTCAGCCACCGACGTGGTTTCTGGACAGGTTGTAACTATTGCTGTTATCGTGAAAAACAACGGAAATGCCACTGAAACGTTTAGCGTGAGTGTATTCATAAATGAAACCATCATTGAAACAAGGATCGTTTCCGGTTTGGCTCCCAATGACCAGCAAACGTTGGAGTTTGCCTGGAACACCACAGGGCTGAGAGAAGCACTATACAAGATGCGAGCTGAGGCAAGCGCTGTTTCCGGAGAGGTCGACACAAACAATAATGCGTATGATGGCGTGGACATGGTGAAGGTTCGCACGCTTGCTTCGTCTAGTCCGTTTGACTGGTTAACAACGCTTCTGTACATGGTGCCAGTGCCCTTCGTACTCTTGTTTATCTGGTTCGTGGGATTCAAGCGCAGGAAGAAAAACAAGCCACTCATCGGCAAGAAGACTGACACGTTTTCGGGTCAATTTGGAATGACACATCAGGAGATGGTGGGCAAAAAGATGCTGTTAGAGGTTGATCCTACGTCGGGCTATAACATGGCGCTTTCAAGCTTTGTCTCTGAGGCAAAGAACAGCGACGAGTTACTTTTCATACTCACAAACAACAACAGCGTGTTGCATTCTGTGTTTTCCGAAGCGGCCAATGCGAATTTCCTTCTCTTGACTTCGAAACCACACTATCCGCAGCAGATAAACGACAGGGAAACCCTTCTGCCTGAGAGCGATCTTTCGCTTATTCTAAACACCTGTTCTGGAATCCAGAAGGCTGAGAGGGAAAAAACCATAAACCTGCTTTTCGACAACATCTCCGACCTTATACTCAGATGTGGGTTCGACAAAACCTACAAGTTCACACGCATGCTTCTGGAGGCAATTTCATCGCCCAGGACAACAGCAGTCTTTGTGTTTATCCCAACAGCGCATGATCAGGGGATATTATCCTCGATCAGAAGTCTGTTCCAGAATCAACTGGCCTATACAAAGAACGGACCAAAAATCTGGAATTCTATAAACTAACAAAGAAGGGGTCCGTGATACCTCTTGCCCTGTGACGAGGTATTCTCTCTTAACTAAGGTTGTTCCAGTCCTTTTTATGAAGAAGTTGAAGAGCAGCATCACATTAACCTGTTGACTGAAGCAAAATAGAGAGAAATAAACTCAAACAATTTCTTCGCAAACCTTATTTTAGCAATAACATAGTTTCTCGTGAAAACTCTCAACCACATGGCAAGAAGGTCCGTAGAAAATGAGAAAACCGCTTTGGATGCCCACCAAAGAACGTATAGAAAATGCGAATATCACCCGCTTCATCAACTTTGTCGATAAAAAACATTGTCTTAAAATTGACTCTTATGATCAATTGTATAAGTGGTCCATTGAAAATCTACCGAATTTCTGGGCGGCTATGTGGGAATTCGGCGATATAAAAGCCTCTCGTGGCTATGACTTGGTAGTCGACGACTTGAGCAAGTTTCCAAGCGCAAAGTGGTTTATTGGTGCACGATTGAATTTCGCCGAGAACCTTCTCAGGTACAGAGATGCCCATACAGCCTTTGTATTCAGAGGAGAAACCCAAAAATCAACCAGAATAACTTATGCGGAACTGTACGATGCTGTAACGCGTCTGGCTAAATCACTGCGCAAAGTTGGGGTTGTTGTGGGCGACCGCGTTGCAGCCTATATGCCAAATCTTATGGAAACAACTGTTGCTATGCTTGCAACCACGAGCATTGGGGCTATATGGTCATCTTGCGGCACTGAACTCGGTCCAAAAGCGGTTCTAGATCGTTTTGGACAAATTGACCCTAAAGTCTTATTCACCGTTGACGGATATCCCTATAAAGGTAAGACTTTTAGCGTCATGCCCAATGTCGAAGAAATCGCTAAAGGAATATCATCGCTGAAGAAAATCGTTGTAGTTCCTTACATAGAAGAAAAACCCGATATCAGTTGCATTCCTAACGCCATACTTTATAATGATTTCATATCTAAAGAAAGACCATTAGGAATTCGATTTGAACAGCTACCCTTTGATCAACCCATATATATCATGTTTTCTTCTGGAACAACAGGTAAGCCCAAGTGTATGGTTCAAGGAGTTGGCGTTCTCATCAACCACCTTAAAGAGCTCATTCTGCACACTGACTTAGAACGAGAAGACAGAATATTCTATATAACTAGTCCAAGTTGGATGATGTGGAATTGGTTGCTTGGTTCTTTGGCCATAGGCGCTACCATAGTACTCTACGATGGCAACCCTAACTATCCCGATTGGAGCGCCATGTGGAAACTCGTGCAGGATGAGAAAATAACCATATTTGGTTGCAGTGCCAGCTACATCAATTATCTCAGAAGTTTAGGGGTCAAGCCCGGAAAGGCTTACGATCTGTCATCGTTGCGAGAAATATCCCAGACAGGTTCACCTCTTTCGGCTGAAGGGTTCGAATATGTTTACAGAGAAATAAAAGAAGACTTGCACTTCAATTCTATCGCTGGCGGTACCGACATTAACGGTTGTTTTGCCGCTGGAACACCCATCCAACCCGTGTATGCTGGTGAACTGCAAGGTCAAGCTCTGGGAATGAAAGTGAAGGCGTATGATGAAAAGGGCACTCCCGTAGTTGATCAGCAAGCAGAGCTTGTTTGTGAAGCTCCCGCTCCCTCGATGCCTCTCTATTTCTGGAATGATCCCGATGGCAAAAGGTATAGAGATGCCTACTTCAGTGTTTATCCCAATGTTTGGCGACACGGAGACTGGATTCTTATTCACAGCGACACGGGTGGAATAACCTTCTTGGGGCGATCTGATTTCACCTTAAAGCCGTCTGGAGTGCGCATTGGTCCAGCCGAAATATACAATGTGGTCGAAAAATTTGTGGAAATTGCCGACAGCATTGTTGTAGGGCAAAATTGGAAAGGAGATGAGCGTATTATCCTATTTGTTAAGCTTGCTCCAAGATTTCAATTAACGGAGGAATTAAAAAACAAGATTAGAAGAGCCCTACGCGAACAGGCTTCTCCGCGACATGTTCCAGCCTTAATTATTGAGGCACCGGATGTTCCCTATACGTTCAACATGAAGAAAGTTGAAAGCGCGGTTACGAACATAATTCATGGCAGGTCTGTAACAAACAGAGATGCTTTGATCAATCCGGAATCATTAGAGTTTTATGAAAAGATCGTTCTAGAGCTTCAAAAAGAATAGTATGACATTGAAGGATAAGTCAACAGTCGATTTAGTTCCTCTTTTTGGCATATCAATTGCAATTAGGATTTTTCTTCCAAGATAGAGAGCCGATGCTCTTTAGATAGATACGCATCTTATGCCTTTTTTCACTTCTTCTATAGATGCCTCGTCTTCGATTGTTGAATAGTCTCCGAGTGGCTTGCCTGTGATTATCGCTTTGATGAGTCGACGCATTATCTTACCGCTCCTTGTCTTAGGAAGCTTGCCAACGAAGAAAATGTCGTTGACAATTACGATTGGGCCTAGAATTTTCTTGACCAGATCTCTCAATACTTGCTTTAAAGCCTCATCTGGATTGTGTCCATCTTTTAAAACAATTAACGCACATGCGGTCTCGCCTCTGATGGGGTCTGGGCGTCCAACAACCGCGGCTTCGGCAACGCTTGGATGTTGAAGGAAAGCGCTTTCGATTTCAATTGTGCCGATTCTATGAGATGAGATCTTGATGACTTCGTCTACTCGCCCTAGAAACCACATGTAGCCGTCCTCGTCTTTCTTTGCGGCGTCACCAGTGTAATACACGCCTGGAATCCGTTCCCAATAATCCCGCACATACCTCTCGTGATCTCGCCAAAGGGTGGGCGTCAAACCAGGGAAGGGTTTTTTACAAGCGAATGTTCCTTCGGTGCCAACGGGAACGGGCTTTCCTTCATCGTCAACTATTTCCGCATCGATTCCTGGAAGTGGAATTGTTGCAGAGCCAGGTTTTATGGGTAGCAATACTATGCCATAAGGGTTGCCGACCATCGGTCCGCTGCTTTCAGTCTGCCACATATGGTCGATGACTGGTATTCTGTCTTCAAAAACCTTTTTTTGAAGCCATTCCCAAGCTGGAGGATTTAAGACTTCGCCTGCGCATGCTACAAGTTTGACGGAGTTTAAATCATGTTTAGTAGGCCATTCATCACCATATTTCATTAGAGCTCGTACGCCTGTGGGTGACATCCAAAGTTTTGTGATGTGATTCCTTTCAACTATTTGCCACCATATATCTGGTGTTGGATAGTCTGGGACGCCCTCATACATTATTGTTGAGCACCCAAAGAGCAAGGGTGCATAGACAACGTAGCTGTGGCCCACTATCCAACCAATGTCTGAGGTGGACCACCACACATCTGCTTCATGCATATCATAGACCCATTTACCCATTGCGTAAATGTAAACCTGATAGCTTCCGTGTGGTTGAACTGTGCCTTTCGGCTTAGCCATTGTTCCAGATGTGTAAAGAATAAATGCCGGTTCATCTGCTTGCATCTGTTCAACTTCAGCTTTTATCCCCTTCCCTTTTTCTATGGCTTCCTCCCATAGTATGTCTCTTTCAGGCGTTATAGGCGGTTCTTTTTCGCCTCGTTTTAGAGTGATGACTTTTTCCACGCTTCTTCCGCTTATTTTGAGGGCTTCATCTACAACTTCTTTAAGGTTAACTACTGCGCCTCGTCTGTACCCCACATCTGCGGTGACCACGATTTTTGGTTCAGCATCCGCTATTCTGTCTGCTAAGGCTCCGTAGCCGAATCCTCCAAAAACAACTGAGTGGATTGCTCCGATTCTCGCTGTTGCCAGCATTGCTACAGCAGCCTCCGGAACCATTGGCATGTAGATTGTCACTCTGTCGCCTTTCTTAACTCCTAAAGCATTCAAGGCGGAAGCGAAATGTTTTACTTCGTACAGAAGCTGGTTATATGTCAAGACTCGGGTTGGTAGGTCTTCATCATTTTCCCATATTATGGCAGCATGGTTGCCTCTTCCCTTTTTAATGTTATATTCCGTGCAGTTGTAGGATAGATTTGTTATCCCTCCCTTGAACCACGTAAAGTTTGGACAATTCCATTCGAAGACCTTGTCCCAGTGCTTGAACCAGTGAAGTTCGTTGGCGACTTTGCCCCAGAAGTCTTCTGGGTTTTCTAGGGCGTTCTTGAGCATCGATTTTAGTTTTTGTGGATATTCAATCCTGGATATTTTGGTCGTGCTCCTTCCCTCACTTTCAAAGCGCGTGTTGTTCTCTTTTTTGCTGTGCGTATGGTGTATGGAGGACCTGTTTGACCTTTTCGGTTATGATGGGTCCGAGTCCATAGGCTTCTTTTTTCCAGCTATCTACGTTTAATAGTGTATTCATTGGTGTTTGGTAGGAGTTGAGCAGTGAGATGGCTTTTTCTCTTCCTATGTTTGGTAGGCTGGCTAGGAAGAATATTTGTTGGTCCTGTAGGGTTTCGGTTGGCTTTATCGGGTGGACAACCAGTGCTCGTTTTTCTACGATTTGTTCTTGTCTGGCGGCGATGTAAAGGAAGTCGGTTGTCTCTTTTTGGCTGGTTGTGTGTATCATGTTTATGCCTTGTTTGGTTAGGGCGAACATGGCGCCCCAGACTGAGGCTGGCTGGATCTTGCTGAACTTGTACACGATGGGTAGGTAGCCTTCGATTAGGATGAAGGGTTTGGTGTAGGCGTTTTTGAGTTTGAATAGTTGTTCGAAGAGGAAGCGGCGTGTTAGGGTGTAGACGAAGTCGTGTACTGTCTTGCGTTCGATAGCGCACTGGTCTGAGATTATGTAGTCGCCTTTCTGTAGGGTTTCGAGTTGGATTTCGGCGCCTAGTTCTTTGAGCCCTTTCACGATTTTGGGCGCTGTGTTAGCTTCTCTCGTGTCTACGATTATCGTTGGGTTTTGGTTTTTGGCTGGTTCTTTGAGGTAAGGTAGGAGGGTTTCTGTGCCTGACATGGTATCTCAACTCTGTGGGCACTGTGTCTTATGGTTTATTCGTGCATTATTACCTTATGCTGTGCGGCTGTGGCTGTGTGCGTGTTGATTTTGACTTGCGCTATAGTGTTCATCATCACGCTTGCTGATTGTGCAGGTGCTGGTGGGGCAGTGAAAACTGTGTGGAAGAAGAAGGGTGTCTACATTTAAGGTCTTCTTCTACTTGGCGTGTTGTGTTGAAGGGCTGATGGGAGCGGGTGGATCTGTGTGCGTATTGGTGTTGACTGCAATTATAGTAACACTAACAAGTTATTGTTGAGTTGGGTTTTGTTTGAACGTGTGTTCGTTGTGGTGGGTTTTTGTCTGGCAAGGCTTAAGTTAAACACTATTATGAAAGCATAGAACAGACATTGAAGCGGGGGTACCCGAGCCAGGTCTAAGGGGGAGGACTTAAGATCCTCTGGCGAAGGCCTTCGTGGGTTCAAGTCCCACCCCCCGCACCACTATGGAAAATTTGCTGTCGTTCTGTTGGTCCTGTTCCAGTCTCCTGGCTCTCTGAATGTCCATGTTGTTGCTGGGCGGTTCAACGACGTTGATGCCCGGCTTCAATTTGCCAGTTAGCACGTTTCTGAAACGTTTGATTTCGGAGTCGTATTCTTGAATTAACGTTTTAAGTTGCAATCCCGTCAGTTGCTCTATGTTGGGCATTTCTGGAATTGCCTGGCTTAGAGGACCTAGAGATTCATTTAATCGGCTCGCAACTGTGCGGTAGGCTGATTCTAAGATTTCGCTGTCTTTTAGCTCGGGCTTTAGTAAGCTCACTCTTTTTTCACTTCTCAAGATTAACAACAAAGCATTTAGAAAAGAAATGGTGCATGATACCTTAGAAGGACCCGTGGATGGCTAGAACAATCGTTAAAGTGTACTTGACGCCTGAACAGAAGTTTCTCTTGAAAACAATCTGTAACAGTCTGGGCATGGATGAGAGTGAGGTTCTTCGCTGTGCTTTTATGGACTACCCAAAATCGTTGAGCTTAATCACGGAGAAAGTGCACGGAAGGCTGTAACATGCACCCTTAGACACAATCATGACATTGGCAAACGTCAGTGTAACAATCATGTGGTTCGCTATAACAAGGGGCGCCACGCAGGACTAATGTACAACAAAGAAGAGCAATAGGCTCATCTCTCAATTAATGTTGCTCTAGCGCAATACCCTTGAAGCCGTGTCGAAGTTCTTCGGGGATTTAATGACTTCGAGTAATCTTTCTCTCTTTGTCGCCTGATGAACACAGTTAAGCAGATAATTCTTAGTAACAAAAATCACATCTGGAGTCTCCTCAAGTATGCTTGTAACTAGACTGAGAGATTCAGCATCCAACGTTCCTTCATAGGCTAAGAGAACAGAACTCGGCTTAACTTCTCCAATCATCTGCTGATAAGTCATAAGTTCCTTTGGCACACTCTTATCACTTAAAGGAGCTTTCCATTCGCCAATGCTCTTGCACTCGACGAGACTTGTGATACCATTTGTGATTAGAATATCGGGATTGTTTTCAAAGAATCTTATCGTATGTTTTTTTGAGCACCTGTCAGCCATTTGCCCTTGATATTTATTTGCATTGAAGTCAAGTATCCTAAGAAACAAGGCAACCTCTTTTTCAAAATCACTCTTGTATTGGCTTAAGACTCCTACAGAAGGCATAACGGAAGAAACCTTTGTGAGAATAGGTTCTGATGCACTAGGAGTCCGATTAGCAAAAGACTCGGTTTCCTTTTTCTTTACACTTTCGTGTTGTTGTTGAATAGAGAATCTTAACTCATCAGGTTCGTCGAGCTCTATCGCATCTAATATTTCTTCGACTCTGACATCATATGTTTGACCAAGTTTTCTGAGGAGCGATTTAATCATATCAGCTTCTTCAGGAGGAACATCATACTCAAATGTGAAGTCAACTTCTGACTCGATGGTTGAATAATCATCCGCAAATTTCAGCCTTGAGAATTTTCCTAAATCGTTTACGCATTCTTTTACCCGTGTTTGGACAAGCCCCATTAACAAACTCTGATTTAGCAGTTTTGGTCCCGCTGCCAGATTTCTTGCCTTCAGGAATCTAAAAAACAAAATCAGTGCTGCCTTAAGTGGTGCTGCCTCACCTAGGTCAATATACCATATTGGAACCTTTTTTCGGTAGCATGAAAGAATTTGCGACCCACGGTCTGTTAAGTTGTACCATCTGCCTCCAACGCCCGGTAAATCCCTTGATGTTATGAGGCCAAGGGATTCACACCAGTCTAGCAAAGGTCTTATGTTTCGAGTCATATTTCTCTCTAATTCATCATCTATTCTGTAATTTTCGTAGAATTGAACGAGAAGCTTCTCATCAATTCCAGCATATTTCCTTACTTCGGATAAAGTGAGCTTTGTTTTTCTATCAGCTAAGAGTGGGTCACATCTGTCAGAGCCCGTTGCTATCGCTAATTGGTGTTCATGGAGCCATTTTTGAAATTCCAAAGCATGAAGGATATACAGACAGGGTCGTGATCTGATCTTTACGTATTGTTTCCTTTGTTGAAGGTCAAAGACGTTTGTTAGTTTAAGCCTCATTATCCTATCAATCAGAACAGATTCTTCTTTCGCATCCTTGGGGCATTCTTCATCCATATATGATCTTAGCTGGTTTCCAGCAGTTGTTGACCAATAACCAAACGGTCTTCCACTCCTGCTTAAAAGACCAATGTAGGATGCGGTTAGAAGATGATCCCGTGCTCTCCTCATTATTCTATCCTTTATTTTCCATCTCCTTAGCTTGCTGAGACCTTCCTTGGCCAAAATCATGCCGATTTCTTCATCGCCGGGAAATTTCTTCTTAGAGTTAAAGTCAGTGACAGCGTTGACGATTGTCCGTATTCGAAACAGGTTATGAACCCGTGTGATAGGTTGTGTAAACGCTACTCTTCTGGTCACTTTCTTCTCACTTGGTCAATATTATAATACTTTCTCTTGAGATTGTTTTTCCCGTCGGCGTTGTCCATGGAATAAGTTTTTGCGGGATCTTTCTGAAAAACGACATATTGTGTAAGAACCCTGCTTCTTGTGCGAGTTCTACCGTTACTTTTTCCATGTCTAACCGCCTCTTGCGTATAGACCTGTCCCCTACAACTATGCAACAGCGAGAGCCTGTTCTCAGCACTCTATGCATTTCTTTAAATGCAGTAAGATAGTCAAGGAAAAAGGGCAAAGCATCTCGTATTCTACTCTCGTCATGCTTGAAAATATCTTTCATGAGGGTTGACGCGGTCGGAGACGGTAAATTATCAAGTAGCTCTTTTACATTCAAAGTAGCTACAGCACCAAGGGTCTGCCTTTCTGACTCCTTTATTGCTTCTCCATCGAGTCTGAGCCACAAGAGTGAGAACTTAGCCCATCTCAAATAGCCGACCGTGTTCTTCTCCTCTCCATATGGTGGAGAAGTTACAATTGCATCAAACTCTTCATTTCCAAACGGTAGTTTTCTCGCGTCTGCTTGTTTGGCAGAAACAATCGGATGTTTTGGATTCCATTCTGAATCTACGGCTTTAATTCTTCTCCTAAAGAGGTTCATTTGGCGAACAGAACTTGCTAGTTTAGACCGAAATTGAGTAAGAACACGGGGATTGAAATCGATTACTTTGGCTTGTGGCATGGTGCGTATAAACCTACTTGAACGAAGGTCTATGTTAGAAGTCCTAAAAACGGTGTCCGAGAAGACTACCTTGAGGAGATCCTTAACGTCTTCGTTCATCACTTTTTCAATTCTCTGATAAAGAAATTCCAAATCTCGCGCTACAGGTTCCTTGAACCAATGCAGAAGATTCTTATGAATATGCTTTGGAGGTTCTGGTAGCTCGCCATTCTTTTTTACGTCTTCATATTCGTTTTCCAGTGTCCTAAAGAAATCCATTGAATTAAAGTCAAGAGCTCTAAAATCTATAGGGGTAGCCTTAACCTTTGAGAGAAGGACCGCAAAAGGATTAATGTCGATGCCTACTGAATACCTACGTGCAAGCCTTGCCTCAACCAAAGTCGTTCCACTTCCACAGAATGGGTCAAGGATCTTCTGGCCTTCTTTAGAATAAGTGAGAACTAGGCGTTTTGCAATTTGCGGTATCATCCTGGCGGGGTATTCATGCAAACCATGAGTCAAGTAAGATGTGCGTGCTCGAGCAAAGTTCCAGTCTTCTTCTAAATTCGCTCCCATCAAGGTAGTCTGGACTTGTTTTTTCTTGTAGTTTGAGATTTCTTCAGTCTCATGCAAGCTAAGGTATTCTCCCTAATTTGTAACTTGTCTATGTGTTTAAATCTGTATCTACGAGCCGCGATCAGAGCACATCATGCTTCAGGAAGATTCTGCGTTTCTAGGAGGCCGATTGAGTCTGTCGAAAGAGGCTCGGAGTTGCTCTGGGCTCCAGTTAATATCCAGAGTTCCGATCCGCGATACCAATTTCCCATACTTTTCCAATACTTGTTCAATGAAAGGCGAATCTAGTCTGCAAACCCTCTTCCACTTTTGGAGAATGCTTAGAGCCGTGCTTTGAACATTATTAAAGTCAAAACAAATTCCCAACGTCTCCTTATCATCCCTAAAATTCCACACTATATAAAAATTATCAGGAAGTCTTTCTGTCCCAAGTAAGTACCTTTTTCTCAATAAGGGTTTGACATCAGTGAGACTATCACCCGCTTCAAGTCGTTTTGCAACTGCTATATCGACCTTATTAGGTGGATATTCAGGATCCTCGAAGTAACGTTCATCCAATGGGAAGGCGAAGCATACAAGCAATCTTTCAGTTTTTCCATGCACGAGATCGCACTGAGGTGTTAGCACAATAGCATACTTATCATATTTGGACACCCCAGTCGTTCTGTAGATATCACCAGTCCAAATGCATTCCTCAGATGCAGGCTCATAAAACATCAACCTATTGTAGAGCAAAAGGTCTTCTCCAGTAGGATACCCAGAAGATTTGTCCACAAGAGTGGCGTTAAGTTCTTTGATAAGTTCGTGGAGTTTCTGAAACTGCTTACCTTCTACTACTCTCCTAGAAACAAGTCTCATCATCACGTTAGCGAATTCGCGAGCTGATGATTCTTCACCAAAATCCTTGCAAAGAGACTTAATAAGGGCTAGAACCGTGCTTTTGATCTCGCTCGCAATTAGATCGCCAAACGCCTTATCCTTTGCTTTGTCCGCCACTTCCTCCCACAGAAGTATAAGATTGAGGATTTTATTCTCTTGAATTGAGGAGATAATTAGTTTCTCAAGACGAGACGGATCTTCAAGTTCGTCACTTTTAGACAAACCGTCTTTTACAATGACTCCACATAGGGGAGAGCCGTATACTTCTTTGTAATGGGAATCCAGATTTGAGGGGTCATCCTCGTTGAAATCAATTGCCATTATTATCACTATAAGAGGTCCCGGTATCTTATGAAGGGCTTCTATCGCTGGATAATAAAACTCAGGTCCAGCTGTCCTGAATCCTAAACCCGTCAGATCAAGGTCGAGTATAACAACTCTAACGTTGCGAATCATTTCCGGGAAGTCTCCTTTGCCATCCCAGTATTGCACTGGCATACCCTGCTCAATGAGCCTAGTTACAGCTTTCTTAATGATGTCATCGTAGCGATCATCTACTATGAGTATTTTGGCAATATTGGACAACATCAAGGCTTTCACCCAGTAACTTTAGGTAGGACCACAGCAATGTTGGCCCCTGGAAGAAGACCGGGCAGTTCATCTTGCCTGAGAAGCTTTAGCCTCCCACCACTCATTTTAGCGATCCTGTCTGTTATGTATAATCCCAGACCCATTCCGCTAGGTTTTCTTGTGAAGAATGGCAAAGTCAATATGTTAATGTCATCGTCCTCGAAGCCTGGGCCACTGTCGCTGACTGCAAGTATTGATTCTCCATCCAACGAATCGACCACAATCTTGATTTTTCGTTCTTCTGGTTTCTTACGAAGGAGCCAGTACAAACTGTTATCGAGAAAATTGATTAATAGTATGGTCGTTAATCGATCGGATCCCTTTGCTGTTACAGAACTACGTATATCTATTTGTAGGTCCACATCATTGCGCTTGAGTCTGTAACGCATAAGCTCAGCAGCGTTTTTCACAGGTCTTTCGAGACTAAAACTTTCCTCTTGTGGAGTTCGTTGCATCAACCTGCCTATACCACCGACAACTGAATCAGCCTGTCTGAGAAGCGAAATTAATGAATCAATCTTTTCGGATGCCACATCTCCAGAGTCTCGCATGCCTCTCAAAATCTTCAAAGATTCGTGCAAATCACGGCGCACTTCGTGTGTTGGCATCATATAAGTAAGACCGATTGACGCGGCGACGAGAAGCGGCTGCTCCTTCTCCAAAAGGATATTATCAAAAGCTTCGCGGCTTTCAGATATTAATTGTCTTATCTGAAGTTTGGTCTCGGTATCGATCTTGGCCTGATTCATTATCAAGTCAGATAAGACGGCAAGATTTCGTGAAAAGACTGCCCGGTCTGACTTTTCATCCCGTGTCCTTCCAGTGACTTCCTTTAGCTTACGCCTATCCACAAATCGCTCTGCCTCAAATGCAGTAAGTCCGCTCTTTACAAGACTGCGAAAGTCCTTAAACGCTTCATTGTCAATTAGTCCTTCACGGTCAGTTTTGTCAAGCAGACTGGGGTTAGTCGTAGATGAGATTTCAATAGCACCTATAATTTGGTTTCTGCTAAGGTGCAGTTCAAAGCGACGAACTCTTTCCATGTCCATGCTTAACCAATCGTTGTCAGGATTACCATAAGGCAAGACTCTAAATCCGTCTCTAAACACTTTTACCCCCGTGTTTGGACGTATCATCTCCGTATAAATCGAAGTGTCGCCCAAAACTGCCTTTTGATCTTGAGGGCTTAGGTCCCAAGAGTAAAAACGCACTCTGAATGGGCCACAGGTTGGCTCCCTGTCATTCGAGAAATCTTCAGGATTCCGTATATCTTTTTCTTCCCTTTTTTCTCGATTTAGCTCAGAGAGGTCTGGTCTATTGAAAGCATACCTGCACCTAATCTTACCATTATTGTCGATTTCACCGACGAACGTATATGTCGCCCTTTTAACTATGTCTGCGATATCAGGGACACTAACTTCAGGAGCTAATCTGTCCTCGATTTTTATGGTTAGGTCGAAGTCCGAAAGGTCTGCAAATGGGGATTTCATCGCGATGATATTTCGTTGGACTTTCTCAATCATTTCTGGCGTCCATGGTCGGTGTAGTTTTCTGATTGTTATTTGAGTTCCACTAGCATCAACAGAATCTACCAAAATATGCGGTTCTGTCTGTTCCCATTCAACGGGAATATCCTCTAAGAAGCCTTCGCTTTGTTCAAAAGCAGTCCAATCAAGTGTCAATTTTGTTTCAAGATTTGTGTTAGCACGTTTCGTAACAAGTTCCGTCACGTAACCAAGTTTGTGAACTGCAAGACGACCAAGCCCTTTTTCGCCTAAGCATACTCTCTTACCATTCTCTGAGAATCGAGGTTTTAGGTCAGGACCTCTAGCCTTAGATAATGTTCCTAGTTCAAGCCATGACGAGAGAACCGTTTCAAGAGACATGCCGTGACCGTTATCTCTTACGATTATGTATCCAACTTCGGGTTCGCTTACATTGAAAAGAGTCACCACAACATTCGTGGCGTCCGCATCGTAAGCGTTTTTGACCAATTCTGAGACTGCGGCAACTTCATCTGTTATCAGCTGTTCACCTAGTAGAAGCATTAACCGGGCACGTGCAGTGATTTGAGCCTGTCCTTTCTTGACTGCCTGCATCATCTGCCCTCCTTTTACAACATTAAGGGCAAGACAGCTTAATAGGAAGGCTTGGCACTGACTTAAATGTTGAGTTAAATGTTACTTTACAGCCTAAATCTTCAAGTCGTTTCAGCGAAAAATGGCATGCTTTTTTAGATGTTTCTGAGCCAATCCATCTACGTGATAATCTGAAGCAAACCGCTGCGGTCGTGCCTGAACCTGTAAATGGATCGTAAACTAATTGGTCTGGATTCGAGGAAATCCGAATTATTCGTTCTAACAGCGCTTCAGGTTTTTGCGTAGGGAACTTTATCTTTCCATGATAGTCGAGCTTTATGTCGGTCCAAATATCCTGAAGCGTTTTCCCTCGCATTTCGTCAAGATAGCGTTTTAACTTTGGAACATTGCCATCCTTATGCAGAATCCTTCCTTCTGCAAATAATTTAAACATCTTGATTTTACTGTAGCGCCAATAACGTTCAACGCCCAGGAATTCATACTTAGGATTTTTCTTTGCAGCTCCACCTGGGCCAGTCAAGTCACCCAGAGCATATCTCCTTTCACTTTCAGATTCTGTAAACTTGTATGTGCGTTCCAAGTAGAAATCGTCATACGGAGCATAGTGCTGATTCCATACATACTTTGGAGACACCGTGTAGACTAAAATAGTATCATGTATGCGTCCGAAATGTCGGCTTCCTTGCCGAACGTCATTGTGAGCACTTTGCCTTTTCCATATTATTTCGTTCAGGAAATTTCGTCTTCCGAAGATGTCATCAGCTAATACCTTGAGATAATGGGAAATATGCCAGTCACAGTGAATGTAAATCGATCCCGTAGATTTTAATATTCTTTTGAACTCTTTTAATCTTGGCTTTATCCAGCCAAGATATTCTTGAGGGCTTTTCCACTTATCGTTGAAACCATAGCCGTTGATATTATACATGCGTCCAGAGAAAAAAGGAGGGTCAACGTAAATCAGGTCAATAGTTGCGCTTGCCAGTCTTCTGGAGGTCTCTAGACAATCTTCGTGAAAAAGAACGTATTTGCCCAGCTCCTCTAGGCTACAGGTTGCGCTCATTTACTACTCCGTTTCGATACTTAAAGACCTCTGAAAACTTAATACTTGCGTTTGTTGATTGAGCCTTCTTTGATCCATTATTCCACATTTTCTTGGCAATAGGCTCCATTGGCATGCTTGAGTTACTTAAGCGCTTTATCTTAAATTCGTTTAGTGGGTTGCTCCTGGAAACCAATTATCTTCTCAATAAATATGCAATTTTCTGTGCTCATCTCATACGCAAGGCTTACAAGAGCCTCGAGGCTGAGTATGTAAAGGTGCCCAGCATGGCTTCTAAAGTTAATTTGATTGACTATCTCAAGACTCAATCAGAAATTTACTGCGAATGCCCTTTCTGCCAAGAGGTCTTTAGACTCAATGAGGCCAGATTGACCTACGGCAAAAGAGCACGAAAAGACCTTCTTGATCGAATGAGAAAGCTTCGAGAAGAGTTAGAAGCACGTCTCTCAGAAGCGAGAATAGATGCCCGAAAAAGGAGCAGAGCTATCTCAAAAGGATTGATGCTGGAGCATATCTGTCCCTACCTTCCAACATTTAGTCACAATCCTCGAGATGCCAGATTTCTCGGCGATCCGATAGACTTCGTGATTTTCGACGGCTTGTTCGCCCAAGAAAGCGTTACAGGTTTGACCATTGCTGAAGTAAAGACAGGAAGCTCTCAGCTGACACCATTGGAAAAAAGCATCCAAAGATCAGTGGAGAGAGGCAAGGTCAACTTCGAAATTATTAAGCAGGAATGACATACGGAGAAAGCCGAAGATGAAAGATCTCAAGAATTTCAAACAATGGGTCAGACGGAATTCCAAGAGACGAGGAATGATTTGCCACTTCTATATCGAGGAAAGCGAAAAACAAGAAGAAAAGGACAAAACTAAGAAACCGAAACAAAAGCAGTACTATACTAAGGCTGATTATGCGTTCTTCAACCTTCTCAACGATACAAAAGACTGGATAGTTAAAGGGACAATGCACCATGGCATCACGGACAAATACGGAAATCTTTCTACAACTCCATGCCTAAACTGCTTCGAGATAAACAAGGAATTTTTTACTGCTCTTGAGCTTCTTCACGATGAAGGCAACGACAAGTTTGAGTTCGGAGTTATCTTCAACAGGAACAAGCTCAGGAGACACTTCGGCGGGGATAAAGTCAGAAATGTGGACGACTGGAAACATGACAAGCCTCGACCATCGAAAGGCCAATGTTGGCTTTACGATATTCCCAAAAGAAAATGGGCGCTGTACCCATTCAACTTTTGCCAAGTTGTTCGAGTAAAACTACAGAAAACCGACCTCCGCGAGCTCGCAATTGAAGCTATACCAATAAAGACTATTATGGGATTTCTAGTCAGAAAGCAAGACTATAGAGGCATATCTAATTTGCCCAAAGTGAAGGAAAACGACATCGATGTTTTTCCGCTTCTTTGAGAAAGCACGAAACTTGAAATCCTAAGCTCTCCAACATAGAGTTTGATGAACTTAAAGGGTCATCCGACCCTATTTCAAGCTTCTTTAGGTTAGCAGAGCTTGTTTCAAAGTTTTCATTCCGTGAAAAAAAATATATTTTTTTTCTGCAGGATTTTCAGATGGTACAGAACCCCAAAATGTCTCAGAAATACTTACAATAGACCTAAGAATAAAAAAAGGGGGTTGCGGGAGATCGTGGAGACATCACCAGCCCTCGGTGAGTTCAAGTCCCACTCCCCGCACCACCTATATGAACGCGAGCGCGTGTCAGCGAAGTCAGTCCTTTGCCAGATTGCTCCAACAAACGCAGTGGCGCTTACGGATGCAAGACGCGGGGGCTACCGGCTTGCGTGGACTGGCGGTATTCGGTCACGCCAGGGCATTTTTTGTTCAAGTGAACTTGCCAAGCGAATTAGTGTGCTTTCATCCCCAAACCTAGCCATGAACTGAACGCCTATTGGCAAACCTACTTGGCTATGTCCAAGAGGCAACGTCATAGCTGGTTGCCCGGTCACATTAGCAGCCACTGTGTGCACTCGAGTTTCATCGCAGAGACGCATATAACCGACATAGTCAACGTCTGTCCGCATTTTCGAGTACTTGCCAAGTGGCTCTGGCAATTTCATTAATGTGGGTGTGAGTAACATATCATATTTTTCGAAGAATTTCCCAAAATCTCGCCGGAACTTGTTCAAGACAAACTCAGTCATAAACATGTCAGCAGCCGTAAGCCCTTTGGAGTATTCGTAAAACGATAGCATCAATGGTTCCAAATTCTCTTCACTGATTGTTCGCCCCGTCGCAGCCGCGAACATATCCATCCCCGCATACATCCCGAAGGCCCAAGCTGCGCACACGGCGTGCAGGTACTCTTCATAGTCAAAAACAGGACTAGCCTCAACAAGTTCATGACCTGCCCTCACACACTCGGAAACCACCTGTTCCACACAGCGGACTACTTCTGAATTCACAGAGCCATTAGGCTGCCAGGAATCCGTAGTCCAAGCTATTCGCAGCTTCCCTGTTGGAGCGTTCACTTCTTGCGCATAAGGTCGAACGGGTTGAACTATGATAAACGGATCACCAAGTACAGGCTTCGACACCGCGTCCAGCATCACAGCAGTGTCGCGCACAGTGCGACTCAACACGAACTCTTGCAGCATTCCAGAAAACATCTCTCCCATATCCGGACCAAGAGACACACGCCCACGGGATGGCTTCAGTCCGACCAGGCCGCACGCACTCGCTGGAATGCGAATCGAACCCCCGTTATCACTCCCATGCGCCATGGGCACAATGCCAGCTGCAATACTCGCAGCAGACCCACCGCTCGAACCACCAGCCATGATTTCCAGATTCCAAGGATTGCGAGTCGAACCCGTCAACGCTGATTCTGTCGAGATTCCCATGGCGAATTCCGGCGTTGTTGTCCGACCCAGCAGGGTCAAACCGGTCTTCTTGAAAAGGGCGGTCAAGAACGAGTCGTGGTCTGCAACGTGTCCCTTCATGAGCCTAGACCCACTCTCTTGACGCCGTCCACTTTCGCCGGCCCCAACGTCCTTCATCAAGAACGGCACCCCGGCGAATGGGCCAGCAGAGACCGCGCGATCATTCAGCCCTTCGACACGGTCCAAATAGACCTCTATGACAGCATTGATTCTAGGGTTGACCTTTTCCACTGCTTCCACAAAAAGACGCGCCAGTTCTTTCGGTGACACCTCTCGTTTTCTAACTAAATCAGCTAGAGCGACACCATCACATCTAGAATACTCAGCCAAGTTCATCGGAATAACCCCAATATCATTTAGTGCGGTACAACATATGAGCTTGGCCGCTATTCAAACATTCCTGCATTTCTAGACAGTTTCTATTCCGTGGTGTTCGATTTTTTCCCATTTCATCGGATAATGAAATACTTGTTCAAGCTGGCTTAACATCCTTACCATATCCAGTACATAGATAAACGAAAGTCTATTGAGTATCGTATATGCTATCAGCGTCTTCTTTTCCTTGACGTCCAGAGCTAACGCGTAGGCAGCGATGGCGACTTCTATCAGAGTGAAGGCTAAGAACCAACCCACGTAGATGTACGGAATTGACTGGAAAAAGTCAATTACCACTCCGATTTGGGTGCTGCCGCCTGAAGAGCCAGAGCCGGATCCTCTGCCCGATGGTGGTTGCCCTCTTCCCAATCCCGGATGGGCACCGCCCGTCGCCGGTTGAAAAATCGTGTACGGTGATATCGGGTTGAACCAGAAGACTAGTAGCCACATCAGCGTGAAGAACATAAACCACGGATAGATTACTCCGTTGAAGATGGCCCATGGCATTACGAAGGTGCCGGTGCGTCCATATTTCCTGTTGAACGTCATGTCTTTGTGTTTGGAGAGCACTTGAAAACTGCCTCTGTACCATCTGTATCGTTGTTTTGCCAGGCTTGTCATCGACCTTGGGGCTTCTGTGTATCCTATGGCTTGAGGTTCATACGCTGTCTTGTACCCTGCCTTCAAAATTTTCAAGGTAATGTCGGCGTCTTCAGCGAAGGTGTCTCCTTCGAATAGGCCGGTTTCTCTGAGTACCGATGCTCTGAACGCTCCGATCGGTCCTGGCACGACCGTGACTTTTTGTAGGTTGGCTTCGCTTCTGCGGTAGAGATTGATTCCAACAACGTATTCGAGTGCTTGAAGTTTTGTCAATAGGCCGCGTCGGTTTCCAACTTTCACGTTTCCTGCTATTGCAGCAACATCGGGGTCACTGAAGTGTTTGGTTAATTGCTGAATGGCGTCTGGATCGAGAAGCGTATCTGCATCCATGCCGACGATGAATTCTCCTTTGGCAACTTTAATTCCCGTGTTTAGGGCGTCCCATTTTCCACCATTTTGCTTCGTAATAACTCTGAAATCATTTCTTGCGTGTGTTTTTGCGGCTTCAAGGGTTCCATCTGTGGATCCGTCGTCTACGATAATTATTTCTTTGTTGGGGTAAGAAAGCTGGAGAAGGGCGTCGATGGTTTTGCCGATGGCCTTTTCTTCGTTGTAGGCAGGAACGACCACAGTGACTAGCGGTGCTTCATTTGTTAGAGTGAGGGTTGGATCATGCCGTTCGTGTCTGTTGTGTAGGTATGCGCCTCCGAGTGTAACGGTGTTTCGAACTCCGAACATCACTAGTGAGATAGAAAATAGGTAGAAGGATATGTGATATAGTAGATTTGGGTTCAGAAGCGCTACGGTGATTTGGACTACTATGATGAGGATTGTGGTTGCCAAAATTAGTCCTCCTACTGATAAGCCTGTGTGTTGAGTTGGAGAAGAAAATTTCTTTCTGACGTGAGAGTACCATATGAAAGTGGCGACTACCGTGAAGAGACAGAGTAAGAGGGAAGCGTATGTTATCATGTAGCCTACTTGACTGAAGAATAGTAATGCAGAGTCTAAGTTGATTGAGAGAAAATTCCACAGCATCAAAATTGTCAGTAAACCTACTGCGACAAAAAGTCCTGCTATGGCCAATGCCCTATTCAACTTCTAAGATCTCCCGTTGATTGAAATCAAGGCTAGGCGCCTGATGGACACTGTTCTTTGAGCTTGTCTGCTGATTCTAGTTGGTTCGCATTAGTTGCAGTAAAAGCATTATGTAGGATAAATTCAGATGGGAAATCTAATGCATGAATTTTAACGTCCGCATGCAGGAAGTCTTAGGCGCGCAGTTGCACTAACACTCAAGGAGGCCCTGCTTGCCACATGGTCAGTTTTCGTGTAGTGCCGACCAAGTCCCGCCCCCCAACACTCCATGTAAGTAGTAAAAGCTAAAAACGAGCCCGCAGAGGGCAGAAACTTGTCTCGAGAGAATGTTGAAAAAAAGATAGTTTTTTATCATGCGCTGCCCCGTCCTGTTCCGAGAAAAGTGAAATACTGCGTGCATGGATGGGCTAGGTTCTGCCTATGGCGTATGGCGAGATAATAAATTTTAATCTCATTTCTAATGGAGTTCAGCAGTCCGACGGTTAATGAATCCCCCTTGTGCTTGGGTTACTCAGCAGAGCCCAAATCCCCAAGGATTCAAACCGAGATGTCAGCCTGTTCCCGGGCGCTCTTATCCTAGAAGCTTGTATCTCCCTATGAACCTTCCTCTTGGGCTGAGCATCGTCCGTGGTTTGCAGATAATCTCTCGAATCTCCAATCCCTCATAGAGGTCAAACATCTTTACGGACACTGACGGCTTTATAACAACCGCTGTATCCAACCCTCTCTCTGTTCCGGGCCATAACAATGACTTCATCATCTGTTGAAATAGCTCCACTGTCCGCTGCCATCAATGCAACTTCTACGCAAACTCGGAAGCCTGGAGACATGAGTCGAAGAGTTTCATTAATGATTTCTTGGGTAGATGTGCCGCCGTATTTAACCATAAGAGAGCGATCAACATTCCATAACGTGGGGGTTCCACCAACAATTTTTACACCCAGTTTCGCGAGTTCTTCTGAATTCTCCTTTGAGTATTCAATAGGAACCCGTTCCAATCCTCTCTTAATCCATTCTTGCCTCATCTTTCTAAGCTCTGGGATCGCTTCATACGCCCCATAAGGTTCTTCCTTCACTGTCCAAGCACCGCCTGGAAGATACCTAACGCTTACAAGGTAACGCCCAGAACTTTGAAAGCCTCTGCAACCTTCACTGCGCTATCTCCAGTTAATGAAGCCACGACGACAAAACGTATCCCCAGCTCCGCGGCCCGCTGTCTACATAACCTGATAACCTTCCCCGTATTGAAAGAGCCAGCGCGCTCAAAATATTCTATGATTTTTTCAACCATACAAGTCACTCCAAAGACTCTTCTGAAATTCAAAATTAATTAACCTTTACATTAGTTTTTTACTAGTATAATCGGCCTTGGAATCCCTTCCTCCGCACTCTAGAAGGAAATTTTCCAACCGAGATTTTCGAGCATATCCTTCAGTATTTTCAGACTTCTCAAGGCATTTTCTCTCGGGCGAATTTCAAGCGTAAAGTAGACATCTCGAGGTGCCAATATTTTCAGATAATGCAAGAAATTGATTTTCCCCACACCCAGAATATCATGCGAATATTTTCCCAGCTTTTGGTCATGAAGATGACATTCCCTGATCTTCTCTAGATTACGTGTTAGAAAATTCTCTACCTCGGCGATCGGTTTTCCTGTATCAGCGTGGCTCTTTGGTATATCCCAAGTAAGAAAGAGTTTTCCTGTCGGCAAAAGTTCCTCTAAGACTTCTGTGGCCATTCTGCTCAACCTATCGTTCTCAACGCAGATGAGGACTTCCCCGCGAGCGTGTTCAGTTAGTTCTCCTAGACTTTTTATTAGCGTGTTCTTGTACATTGCCCAGTGGTCCCTCAGATACGTACCCGTCTTTCCTGCAAAAACGAAATCAAAAGGAGGGTCAATATGAATAGTAACTCTTTTTGCCTCAACCTCTCGGGCAAAATCCAAGCACAACTTCATTCTCTCAAGAACAGCCCTTCTGACCTCTAGATATAGAGTTCCAAGATTTAAGTAGTCAGAGGGACCGTGAAATGAAATAGAGACACCTTTAGACGCTGCAAATTCACGAATGCGCCGCCTTTCTCGTCGGCTGAAACGCTCAGGAAAAAAGCGCGGAATCATCAAATCCGGAACAATATAGCCAAAACCATTGCAGCTTGCAAAATTAATTGCATCATATATGTCAACATCATACACCACATGGTAACCGATTCGTCTCCAGGATATTTCTCTCACGTCACATCACTTCGTGCAAAATTACTTATGTGACACCATTTGCACTTACCATTAGCATCTATAAAATATTATTTTGTACTTTCTTTTTCACGTTTATGAAAGCAAAATTCCGAGAATTTAGACCGATGTTTAAACCTTACCTTCCGTGCAATCACTGAACCGAGGGTTTGAACAATACACTGATTAGGGTTCAATGGTGTCCGTGATAGGTTCAAATGTCGGCTCAAATTACCGCGGTTTTGGCTAAGTTGTCGTCCCTTTCAAGAAAATATGCTGAAAATGAGCTTAAAATCAAAATTTAGATCCGTAATCAAGTGGTTTCAAATTTTTGTTCCACACTGCACGGTTTATTGTCAGTTGCTGGTAATATTGCGAATTTTTGTCATTAAGACTGAACCAGTAAAAGAATTACAGGGATACTGTCCGCTAGAAAATGAATAAGTACGGGCCCAAGAATGTTTCTGGTGCGTGCTCGAACGTAAGCTATACTTAAAGCGATTGACCAAGGAAAAACGTTTCCAGATAATAAGGCAGCAGCCCATTGAAGTGAAAACGAGTATACTCTTAGATATGATGGAAGATGATAAAGAGTGAACAATATTGAGCTTATGATTATCGCAGGCAAAGCTTTAGCAAGACTCGAAGGATGTTCGGGCATAAGCCTATCAAGCATATATCCTCTACTGAATGCTTCTTCGACAACTGCAACAGGGAAGAACGAGTACATTATCATATAATATGGATACCAAGATGGCGCTTGCCCACCGCCAGGATCTGAAGCTTGTGGAAACGAAACAGGGCCGAGGAAATAAGTGAACATCATTAGCAATAGGTAGATACCGAGAAAAAGTGGAATTAAAGCTAATGCCCAAAACAGACTTTTAGCAGAACCTTCTCTCTTCAAACCTAGACTGGAAAAGATTTTCTTCAAGGATCGTGTTTTCTCCCAAAAAGCCAGGAAAACGACAAGAAAAATAATGACTATTCCCCAAGGTATTCCGATGTTAAATAATAGAATTAGAATGAGTGATATTGTGTCTTGTGGAACCGATTGCGCTGATGAACCACTAAATAGAATAGGTATAGTGAAGCATAAGGCTATGAAAAGCCAAACGATAAATGGCCCTTTGGTTTCTCCCAATTTCTTAGTTGACATGATTTACCCATTTATCTGGCTACATATAACAACTTAATCCTTCTGTTTGGTCAAACTACAAATTTTTTGGTTATATATGCCAACTAATATTCGCAAATTATGGAATTTTATGTAAAGAATAACATCAGATTGTATATTCATGGTAGACAAGATAGGTTCAAATATCGTTCAAACTCATTTCCCAAAAATATTAAAAATCTTAAGAATCTTATGGTAGCTTGGGATACGTGACTTTTCTCGTTTAAATTTCTCACTTCCAAACTTTAAGACCACCTAAGAGACAAAGGGTTGCTAGACAATGGTCTGAATGGGAGAAAAAGGGGGGAAGTGGGGCTTCTCTGTAGTGGGGAAGGATTTCGGATTAGCCTAGGTAGAACTTGTTTGCGGTGTCTCCGTCGTATTGTTGAGGTTCGTCTCTGCCGCCATATGGGTAGTTGGCATGTGCATATGTGAAGATGTCTTCCATCGCAGTGTTTGGGTTGGCGCCGTAGTGGTTGATCCACGAATACTGTAAGAAGTAGTAGGTCCATTCGCCGTTCTGGTACGTGGGGTCGTCGTATCCGTAGCCGTTATAAGTGCAAGTTGTTGTCAGGTAGACATGGAGTTTGTTGGGCATATTCATCAGGTCAGGACCAAATCCCCCGCTGTAGCAGTGGTCGAGGAAGACGAAAATCTTGTCGGCGACTGCGTCGTCGAGGATGGAAGCCAATTCTGTATCGTATAGGTTGCCGTTTTCGCCGCTCTCGCCACTGCCAGAATCCCACATGCACAGATAGGAGGAGCCTAAACCGTTGCCTGAGCCGTGACCTGAGGAAATGAAGCATATTATGTCGTCACTGTCGGCTGATTGAACCATGTTTGTAAGGGCTTGCTTAACAGCGTATTCAGTGGCTTTGCCATCATACTTCGGATAGTTGGTGGTGTGTCCGTCACCATACACGTAGATGTTGTTGAACGCCATCGCGCCTGACAGGTGGTTGTACCAGTCCGTCGCGTCTTCATCACAGTATGAGAGGTCGCTGATGGCTTTATAGTCACTGATTCCTACAATAACCGCATATTTCACGACTCCGCTAGGGATGTTCACGTCGAAGGTCACAGAGTCCATGGCGCTGTTGCCTGCATTGTCCCACGCCCGCACATCAACGGTGTGCGTGCCGCTTGAAACTCCAGTGTAGGTGTGGCTGGTTGAGGTTCCCTTGTTGATCCATGAACCACTGTCAATTCTGGATTCATAGTAGTTGATGCCGCTTCCAGAATCTGAGCCAGTCCACGTAACAGCCACAGTGGAACTGGTTAGCGTGGCACCATCGGCGGGAGAAGTTATGGTTATGGTGGGTGGAGTAGTATCTGGAGCGCTGGGTGTGACCGTGACCGTTATGGTGTATGTTCCAGAGCCTCGATAAGCGTAGCATCCAACTTTCCATGTGCCCGTGGTTGTCGGGTTGGTGACGTTTACCCATTCTGGGTTGGCGTTGTAGCCGCTATAGACTGAGTTCGGAATGTTTTTCTTAACAGAATGGTCACTGTAGGTCCAGCCTCCAGTTCTTCTGTTAAGGTTGTCCCACAGCGATAAATCGAAGTCTGCACCACTTGGCATCTGCAGTTTGGTTTCAATCTTTGCGGTGCCGGACGGAACGGTGAATGAGTGGCGGGTGCTGTCCCTTCCTTGGCTAACTGAACCCGCGAAGGTATATGTCACTCGAGGCGAAAGCTCCCTTTCGCGGTCAATTGCTTCTTGATCAACGGTGAAGTGACGCATATACTCTGCTTTGCTCGGTTGGTAGGCGACTGCTAGTGGCATCATCGCAAGGCTGAAAGAAAGCATTAGCAAGGCTGCTAAAAGAAACCTTCTTGTGATCATCTTTCTTCTAATCTCCAACGCTTTTTGCCCAACCGAAGACTTTGAAGCCTTCAGTTGGTAGCACAAGAGATATTGCATTTTTTATATAAAGCTTGGGGTAATCCGATAATTCTCTTACTGGTTGTTCTAAGAAAACCATAATAAGCCACGAGAGGACTCTCACCAACAGCAAAGCACGAAGCAACACTTAAGTCTAGACTCCTTATCAGCAGATCAAAGTGCAATGGTACCCAACCTAGGTCTATGGGGGAGGACTCAGGATCCCCTGGCGAAGGTCTTCGTGGGTTCAAGTCCCACCCACCCCCACTTTGAAGGCGCCATTGCACCCAACTAAACCTTTTCACTTTCGTCCCTCTTGATTTTGAATACATGAATCTTATACTGCTGAATTACATACTCTGTTGTTGGGCTGAAGATGATGATCGCAGAAATCATCTCGTTTCTCATGAACTTGTTTCCTTATCTAAACACAGGCATAATCATCTTGATCATAGGGCTAGGCTTAGAGAAACTGGGCTTCAAAATCACAAAGAAGGAATACAAAAGAAAACCATTTGAAAACCTATTCTTAGGCCTACTCTTAATAGTTGTAAGTAGCATCATTTCCCTGCTCATCCAAACACAGATGTCAGGATTTCAACCCTTTGTAGCGTTCATCATCCTGCTGGGTATATACTTAACATTCACACAGATATGAGCAAAGCAGGAAGTAAAGCAGGGTACACAATGCTTCCAGATGAAAGAGGCAAAGTCAAGTCCCAACCCGCCCCGCACCACATACGGAAAAAGCTGAAAGGTTAAACGAAGCTAATTAGGATCCAGTGTTAAGAATGCCCATCGACGAACAGATCAAAAGAGTTGTTGAATATCACAAAACAGAAGCCGAAGACGAATATCACAGAAGGGTTGGCAACGACCCAGTTTACGACGAAATAACGTGGAAAAACATAGAACCCTTTCTTCCCAAACAAGGGTGGATTCTTGACGCTGGCGGCGGCGCAGGCGTCTGGTCAATAAAGATGGCTGAAAACAACAAATGCAAGGTTGTGCTCCTCGACGTAACTCATGACCTCTTGGCGACCGCGAAAAGAAAGATCAAAGACGAGACATTAACTGGCCGCATTGAAGTTTTGGACTCCGACATCCGCGCTATTCCGCACCCTGAGATGAGTTTTGACTTCGTACTTTGTGAAGCAGACCCCATATGCATCTGCGGCAACCCTGAAAAGGCCCTGAGCGAACTATCAAGAGTGCTCAAGCCAAACGGCTATCTGGTTGCCGGAGTCGACAGCACCCTCTACCGCGCATTCAGAGCTCTATCGCAAGGAAAATCCCTTGATCATATTCTCCATTTTCTGCAAACCGGAACTGCACCGGCTCAGGACGATGTGCTCTTTGAATCCAAATCTTTCACCCCAACAGAACTCATTAAGCTCCTAAAGAAGTATGGTTTAGAGACCGTCAAAATTGTAGGAAAGCCAATAGGCTTCGGCCCAAGCATGTTTGACTCTTTTGTTGCAGCCCTTCCAGTAGAGAAGCGACAAAGAATTTTCGAAGATGCAACAGAAAAGAAGAAGTTAACCAAGATTCTACACGAGATCTATGATGAACCCTACATTGCAGGCATAGGAAGTCATCTTCAAATAGTCGCCTTTAAGAAGCAGGAAGCAGCGACCGCCGCATAACGTCCAACTCCACGCACCAGCTTTAAACACCTCATTGCAGTGGACATGTCTAACTGCGCATCGTTGCTGACTTTGAATCAGTATTTGAGGTTAACAAAGAATAGATAGCGTATTCGCCGAGGGAGGGTGAAGGTGCGCACAAATTGGGAATGTTAGAAAACAGAGAATTCATTATTGACCAAAGGCTTCTACCCGTGAGAAACACCTACGTAGTCAAGGACAAGTATAGTAAACAGTTAGGCTTCATAAAGCAGGAATTTGTCAGTTGGGGACCAAAATTCTGGCTCGAAGACAACAATGGCGTTCATCTAGGTGAAATAGACGGCAAAGTAGTCACCGTTCACCACGAGTACGAGATCAAAGACAAAAATGGACAAGTGAAAGCGAAGGTTAAGAAAAAAATCCTAAAACTGTTCGGAAGCGAGTGGTGGATGGAAGATCCAGACGGTCACGAACTAGCAAGAATAAATGGTAACATTGTCCATCACACATACGACATCGTCGCGCCAGACAAAACAGTAATCGCCAAAGTTCACCTCAATTGGGCTACAATCCGAGACGAATACTGCGTAGAAATAGTCAAACAAGACTTCAATCCACTCCTAGTTATCGGATACGCAATCGCCATGGACCACGTCGAACATCAAGGCAGAAGTTCCGTGTCAAAGGGAGCCAACATCATCACAAAACTCTTAGGACATTAAAAAACGCTCCCGCCCCGGACAGCGCTAACATCACGCGCTACTGATCGCAGGCACTCAAGCATGACCGCGCGAAATCTTATTTTCAGTACTGATTCGCGCTTCATAAATCATTTTACGCAACTCCAGACTCCAGCTTTTTGGAGTACTTTGCAGAGACGTGTTGGTTTTGACGGCTTGGGGAAAACTCGCTGAGATGATTGTTAGATGGTACGTTTTAACCATTGTGTTGTGTGCAGTGCTATGGGTGATCTGGATCATCAGCGGAAGCAACCCCCACAACATGGTCATAAACATGATAACAGCCCTCTCAGGCATCATAACGATCATCATTATCATTGAAACGCTGAGGAGAAAGGTTAAGTTTAGCGATTAGCGCGCTCAAACGCCAAGGTTTAGTTTCACTCTGCACCATCTTCAAGCGCGCGCATTCAACTATTCCCAAAGGTTTTAGGTTAAACGGTGTCGAGAATCACATTTCAATTCTATCCTTAGGAGAAAAAGAGTAGATCCGCGGGAAAAGTCATCATTCATCGGAGGGTTCAAGTCTTACTCCACACCATGTCTAAGCGTACGACCACAAACTTAATGCGAGCCAAAAAAACAAAGGGCAAAGGCTCTAAAAAGGAAAGATGGAGTAGACCATGAATGGAGTTAAAAAGTGTCCTAAATGTGGTCGAAAAACAGAAGGGTTCAGAGCAAACGTTAAACGACGCTTTCAGATGCACTCGACCGGAACCAAAAAAACTGGAGCAGAACCCGCAAAACGTCAAAAAAGAGGAATTCGCAGGAGATGTCGCCAGCTAGTTGACTGAAACAGATATCCGCAATGTATTGGTAACAGGGGTAGATGTTGTTTCTTTAGCCGCCTCCGCGAGGAAAGCTGGCTACCATGTTTACGCCACGGACTACTTTGGGGACCAGGACCTTAAACGCTTGTGCCATGAAAGTCGATCAATTGTTAAGCAAATGCCCGGAAAAGACTGCGGACAACTGAGTATCGATTTCAATCCAGAAGTTCTTCTTCAGTTAACAAGAGAACTTCTAATAAATAATGAGATAGATGCCGCGCTATTATCTTCTGGTTTAGACGATTCCTTGGACGTTTTGTTTGAACTTAACGACATGATTCCCATATTTGGAAACCGTCCCAGCGTTATCGAAAAGGTGCGTGACAAGATGACATTTTTTCAAGAGCTCAAACGCTTAAGAATACCTCATCCCGAAGCTGAAATAGTTGAGAGTTTTGAAGAGGCGAAAGAAAAATCCAAGGATATCGGCTATCCTATTTTGGTCAAACCTCTAAGTGGTATTGGTGGGGCAGGCATAAGAAAAGCGCAGGATTCACAAGAACTAGGCAAAGAATTCCGGAACGCTTCCCTCATCGCTGAAAAAGTCTTAATTCAAGAATATGTTTCTGGAATACCCGCAAGCGCTTCTCTGATTTCATCTACAAACGGGGCTGTCATTCTAACAGTGAGTGAGCAACTCTTGGGACTAAACGAGCTTGGCCAAGAAGAGCCGTTTGGCTACTGTGGAAATGTAGTCCCCCTCGTGGCGATTAGAGCGGTCGCTGATAGATGTAAAAGAACGGCGGAGAGGATCGCCGCGCATTTTGGTCTAGTTGGATCCAACGGCATAGATTTGGTCATCTCCAAAGAGGGTGTGCCTTACGTTATCGAGGTGAACCCTCGATTTCAAGGAACCCTAGAATGCGTCGAGCGAGTCCTAGGGATAAACATGGTAGACACTCATATGAAAGCCTGTATTGAAGGAATCCTTCCAACAATCATAAACAAACCTTCAGTTTTCTGCGTTAGACTAATCTTGTTTGCCCCAAACCGTTCAATCGTGTCAGATTTGAACGCTTTCAAGGAAGTGAGAGATATACCCCTGCCAAGAGTCATCATTGAAAAGCGGGAACCAGTCTGTTCCATCATTATTGAAGAAAAAACCAGGAGTTCTGCGTTAAAAAAAGCAATAGCAACAGCTAAGGTTATTTATAGAAAACTTCTGCTACGAATCGACTGAATTGTCAAAAAGATTTGCTTTTTTCAATGCCTTGACTAGCGGATGCCCAGCCACTACTGTGAGTAGAGTAGATAAGACGGCTTTTATGGGGGTGCCAACGGCTCCCAAATTCCACATAGGTTGTAAAGCTTCAACGCTGAAACCGTAGAAAAGTTGATACGTTTGGCACGGAACAAAGATAAAAATCCTAAAAAGCACATCGGCCTCTAATCCGACAAAAGCACTGACAGCGAGAAGAAATGGCAACTGTTTCGACCTGTGTTGCCACAAACCTTTTCTAATCATCAAGATTGCTGCAATAAGAACGCCATACGCAAGATAAGTATCCCACATTCCCCAAATCGGAAGTTGCCAAGCAATAGGCGTAACGAAATAAGCTAAAAATAGTGACGTATAGTAAACCAGAGCAAATTTCCACTTTCCTCGAAACAAAAATGCAGAAAGCATCGCTCCGATAGGAGCGCCAACAGTAAAAAGGAACTCATATGCATCTATGAAATATATGTAATGTCCAATCATGACTCCTATCAAAGTGGCCGTAAATCCTGCAAATGGTCCCAGCACAATTCCTGTGAGAGCCTCAAACAAAAAATTCCAACTGTACCATACACCTGAAGGAAATTCAGGAAAACTCATAAAAGAGTCAGAAACGACATTTATAGAAGCGAAAATAGCAACAAGAGCCAAAACCTGAGATTTTCTCATTTTCTCCCTTCAGAGCACGCTCTGCGCCAGCCTCTCTTTTTCTTTGTCTTCTAAAAATTTAAGTGCTGTACTTAAGCGATCACCACTTAGCCTTTAACCTTTCAAGTTTTTCTCATTTTCCATTGTCTACGAATTCTCTAATTATTTTCACAAAAGAAGTGGGAGAGAAATCTTGGTTGTTGACAATGAGAGAGTCGTCGTGAACGTAAACACCTTGGAGGATCTAGGCTTACTGAACTATGCGTCGACAGAGTATCAAAAAATTTTTCCGCACCACTAACTATTAGTCTTTATACCATGTGTCTCCATACAAACATAGAGGAAAACAAACTTTGAGTTTATCTTGTAGTGGAGGCAAGCAGAGAGAGGAAGAATTCAAGAAACAAGGTTGGATCAGGCAGTTTGTAACGGATGAACCGCGTCTAAGCGAAGCAGTAGAAATCTACAAATCAATAGGTTATGAAGTTCGGTTGGAACAAGCTTCATTTGACGAAGTTAACCAAATATGCAAAAACTGTCCTCCATCCGACTGCAACAAATACAAAACCATCTACATTCGCAGGAAAAGAAAACAGTGATAGGATTTTAGTCCTTCTGAATACTAAATCACAACATAAAAACTTGCCCACCAAAAGTTATTTTTGGAAAATATTTCAACATTGCAGACCTAGAGAAAAAGGAGCAACTAGGAGCAGGAGACAAAGTTATATTCGAGATTGAAAAAACCGACAAAGGAATAAAAGTGAAAGCTGCAAAAGTGTTGAGTTGACCTGCGTCGTGACCCTTTTCCTATGATTTGAGCACAAAAAGTCAAAACTTGGATTCGCTCGTAAAACTCAATCTATCCTATTTGTTTTTCAACCCATGAGAACTTGTTCTGAAGGGTTTTGGGATAATAGAGCCTCCAGTCAAAGTCCATGCTTTTTCCCCATGAATAGTATATGCGTGGGTCGATGTAACTCTTCAACGAAGTTCGCAAATTATAGTCACGCGTTGCTTTCATTTCTAATATCTTGAGTCTAAGCGCCTGCACTTTCATCTTTTGACTCTGTGTTTTCTTAGGTGAATTTCTAAGAGCGCTAAATCTCGCGATTTTCTTAGCTAAAGACTCTTGCCAATTTTTGGGTGGCTTCCGCTTGTGGTTGCAAACGATTGCAGCCTCAAGATTTGCCATTGCAGCAACATGCTTCTTCACAGCCAACGACTCTGACGCTGAAACGTCTGCCTTTTCAAGATGGGTCTTCACAACTTCAGAGGCATGATAAGTTCGGAAGACTTTGCCAGTTAATCCTATCATGACTTCGCTGAGAAAGCTGTTAACGTGCTCTGAGCGTATGCCCTCAAAGATTGCTGATTTAGCTTCGCGCTTAAATGTTTGAAGGTTTTTTATGACATCCTCTGGCAATTCCACTTCTTTTCGCCATCTAACCGAGTCCTTGCCAAGAAAATCAAAAACTACCCTGTTGTTTGTAATTATCTTGACATGGTTTGGCCTAAGTGTGGTCGCACCAACTGTGTCTGCTTCATCTGGGTCTTTCTCGTCACCCACACGCAGTTTTAGGGCGTCGATCAGGTAAGAGATGGTTGCAACCTTGCGTGTTTTGAAGTCTTCTGAGTGAAGTTTTTCCCAAATATGAACTCGAAGTTCATTGATTTTGTTTGCTAGCTCCCTTGCCTTATCAAACTTTTCGATTTCTTTCCGTTGCTTAACATGGGATGAGTCTGAGAGCCAGATGTATTTTTCTTTGCTCCTAAGTTTATCGTCCCATTTCGCTATCCACATAGAATCAGGTTGCCACACGATTTCTTTCCACTTGCCTCGAGGGCGTGGCGCATCAGTGGAGAGATTTAATGTGATATCGCTTTCACTTATACAAGGTTTCCATCGTCCCCGAAGCGGATGCTTTCCCCGCCCCATAAAGATTGAAGGCGGCTCAACCGTGTAATTGCCAACTTCGGTTCGGATGCCATCTACTATTGCGTAGCCATACTTTTCCTTGTTGACTTCTCTCACGGCCTTACGCTCTTGAGCCTGTCTCTTCTTCTCTTCTTTTGACAAATTCGCTTTGATTTGCCGTTCTCTTTCAACGAAGCCTATAATTTCCGAGAAGTCAAAGTCTTCTGGTAGGAAGGGTTTGTCCTTAATTCCCAAAGCCTCTGAGAAGTCACGGAAAAAGTTTTTGACAAAGACAGGGTCATTGACGTATTCAGTTTCCAGTTTTTTGGCCCATGTAACAGCCATTTCTTCTTGATGCGGAGTCAGAGCTATTGCTTCGCCTTTGATCTTTATTTGGAAACCCTTTGCCTCATATGGTTTCGGTATGAGAACCCCTGAATGGATGAGCTGCCTCATGATCCTGGACCTTGTACGCTTTCCCTTGTACGTCTCAGACTCAAAAAGAAGCTATGCTATCTATTAATCTTACGTTTTAAGGATTCATATGAGAAAAACTCTTAATAGCAACTGTGGATGTGTTCGGTATCCAGCTGATTTCTGGAGAAAAGGTGCATGAACCATGAATGGGCAATTGATGGAAGTAGAGCTTAAGAAGATTCGTCCCAACCGTCTCAACCCTAGGCTCAACATCGATGTTGTGCGTCTGAATGATTTGGCAGACAGCATAAGACAAGTTGGCTTGCTTGAGCCTCTGATTGTGCGTCCAGTAGACGACGGATACGAGGTTGTTGTAGGTGAACGCCGCTACCGAGCCTGTCAGCAGGCAGGGTTGCAGACCGTGCCAGTTGTGGTTCGAAAGTACACGGATGAAGAAGTGATTGAGCTGAATCTTGTTGAAAACATTCAAAGAGAGGATTTGAGCGCAGTTGAAAAGGGAATCTGCTGCAAACAACTCCTTGAGAAGTATCCCCAAAAATTTGCCAGCGTTCAAGCCTTGGCAAATAGATTGGGTCTTTCTCCTTCCACAGTGAAAACTTGGCTTGAGTTGACGAAAGCTCCAAAAGAAATTCAAAGAATGGTTGCCCCTGCACCAGTGGAGAGAAGAGGAACCCCTGAAGGAAAAATAGATTACACAACAGCGACAACCATAATGCGGCGAATATCAGAACCAGAAAGACAGATTGAACTCGGACAAAAACTTGCAAGCGATGACATATCTCAAAAACTTGCCAGAAAGGTCATACAAGAAGCCGCCAAATCCCCGGACAAAAAGATCGAAGAAATTTTAATGGAGATCAAGGAAGAACCATACGAACTAACTTTCGAACCAAATGACATGGAACCCATTCTCAGCGAAGCAAAAACTCAGATAGTCAGCCGCAACCCACTCAGCCAAAAAATTAAAACAGGCACAACTGTCCACGCGAGCGTCTACGTGCCGCACTTCGCTGACCTACGCATTGTTTCCATCGAAAGAAAACGACTTCGGTATTTTGACGAAGAAGACGCAAAAAGAGAAGGCTACGCCAGCCTAGCCGAGTTCAAGCGCGCTTGGAGGAAGAAACACGGGGCATGGGACGACAGCGAGCTTGTGCACATCATTCGCTTTCAAAAGATATGAACAACTGAAAGCTCAGTCTTTATGGAATAAGCTCAAGTATTTTATCTAAGCCTTCATATTTCTTGCCCTGAACAAGCACCGTGGGAGTCTTTGTTATTCCACGTTTCAAAGCCCTAATCTTATCCGAAGCACGTGACACATCATAAACTTTTACTTCATCGTGAAGCTCGTAGGCTAAATCTCCTATTCTTTCTAAAACCACGTAGTCGTCCTGAGGAAGTACTCGATCCTTAAACTTGGATTGCATGCTCTGAAGCAGTCTCGAAGCCGCACCCGGCGCACACAAAGAGTGTTGACTCAACTCCCTAACGGTTGATACATCCACGTAAACTGAGCTGGAACGCACGAAAACCTCTATCATGGAGAATTACCTCTAATCGCTTAATTAGACTGAGATAAACATAGGAATTAAAATCTTACCTTCGTTGCAATCAGACAAATGACAGGTAATGCTCTTAACTCAAGATGATATCTTAGATTCGACTTAATTATCTATTTTGCTCAACGCGATGGGTAGTTTGGACGAAATGCTAACTTATATCACCAACAATCAGCGCTTCAGTACACCTTAAGATGACGTCAAAATGTGACATTTCCTGTGGAAAATTTTATATATTGTAAGCTTGCAATACTACGGTTTGGAGGAAATTAAAAAATGAAGTTCAAAGTGCTGGTCGAGAAAATCGCAGAGGTTTCGCCAAAACATCCATCGCCATGCGTCTCAGCAAAATTAACTAGACTGCTTAGACCAATTCCATATTAGAATTGATCAATTATAGCAAGCAGTTATACCCCTCTTATTTTTTCTAAGAAATTAGTAAATGTTGGCATAGGATTTAGGAAGTTGATGTTGCTTTCATAATGGTAAAGGGCATAGTAATAATTCATATCAATAACGATTACGTGCTTGGCGGTTGAAGGGCTTTATTCTCCGCTTTCCCTCCACATCTTCCTTGCATCATCCTCAATTTTCATCCACAAAGCCTTTTCATAGATAGCACAACTTTTTGGCTTCTCTTTAAACCCGCCCTGCTCCCTGTAAATCTCCGCTGGACAAACTGAACAAATAAATTTTATTTCGCAATCTTTACAACCCCTAATGTCTAAAACGCTTAAACGCCTCAACTTTTTAAACACTTCAGAATTCTTCCAAATGTCTCTAAGTCCTCGTTTCCTTATGCTTCCAGCGTTAAATTCTTCAAATTCAAGAAACATGTTGCAAGGGTAGACATCACCATTTGAAGAAATTAAAAGTATCTCGGTTCCAGCGCCACATAGATCTACTCTTGTGAGCCACCCTGATTTAAATCCGTCTTCAAGTTCTGCTAAGATTCCAATATCCCTAGCTTTTTCCAAAGCAGACGAAGAAGCAGAAAGCATCTCGTCAACGCTTACATGCAAATCTTTGTTAATTTTGGCTCTGCCAATCGGATATAACATGGTAAAAGTGATTGAACTGATGCCCAAATCCTTTGCGAGATAAACCATCTTTTCAGCTTCTTTGATGTTTGGCTTCATAAGCGTCATGTTTATTTTAACTTTGAGCCCTTCTCCAGTGAGCCTCTTAATTGTGTTAATGCTTTTCCTGTAGCTTCCTGCACCCCTTATCAAATCGTTGTTTTCTTGGGTTGCCCCATCCAAACTTACATCAAGCTCAACGTTATGCTTCTTACAGATTTCTATGTCCTCATTGGAGATCAATGTTCCATTGGTTGCGACAGAAATTTCCGGAATTCCCAGTTTTCTGGCTTCCCGAAGGGACTCAAAGAGCATTTTTCTTCTCAGAAAAGGTTCGCCACCAGTGATGAGTAGGGATTCTCCGCCAAGCTGAGCAAAATCTTCTATAATTCTAAGAACTTCGGCTGTTGTCAGTTCATCTTTGAGAGGCTCACCTGCCTCAACATAACAGTGTTTGCATCTTAGATTACAAGCCCTAGTCAAGTGTAAAGAGAGCCGCCTAACATTCTCGGGTCTGCGTTCGATTTTTTGAGGTGGTTGGGGTGGCTCCAAAAAAAGGAAGTTTGCATCAAGCATGGAAGAAATAAAGGTGGACAATTCATCCCTCGTGGTAGCACCCTTTTGTTCCATGAGGATTTTTTCCACAATCTCATCTGCTGTAGAGTTTCCGTCACAAAGATCGAAAAATCTTTTTCCTATTTTATCCATTACCATGATGTTAGGTAAATCAGGGTTTAAAGCCAAGTAGAAATCGTCTACTTTGCGTACAGCCAAACTTTGGGGTTTGTATACAAGGTTTCTTCTAACTGCTTCACTCAACACCTATGCAATCACCTAACTAGCTGTTGTTTAGAAAGTTGAATATTAAACTTGTCGGTAATGCTGAGAAGTTAACTATTCATTAAAACATTTTTATGCCTCGCATTATGAAGCAGTTGAAACAATTTTTCCTATGTTTTTTTGCAGTCAGCGTCTTTTGGGTGTCTCCTGTACTCTTTTAGTGAAGCCGTGGATCTCCCTTAACTTTTCTCAGTTTTCGTGAATCTGTAGAAGACTCTTCCATCTTCTAATTCAATGATTTTCAGTTGAAGCTTGTCGCCTATTTTGAGTTGGTCATACTTGACGTTATCAATTCGAGTAGATATCAGAAGGTCGCCGATTTTTACTATACCTATGCAGAAGGGCGTGTCTTCAACGAAGCCCAAAGGTGCGCCTAACTTCATCTCAGTGAAGGCGTAGAGTTCACCTTCTGTGCCCAATTCAACCCATTCGAGTTCGTTGGAAAGACAGTTTGGACACACAATTCTTGGAGGCCAGAGAAGTTTGGCGCATTTTCTGCATTTTGTTGTGGTGAGGCGTCCCTCTTTGAGGTTTTGGAAGAACTGGCTTATTCGTGTATTTTTGTCGTCTTCAAGCGGATAGAAGTCGAGCATGTAGGGTAGTTTAATGGTTGCTGAGCGCTTTATTTTGTCAAATGTCATCTTGCCCATTTTTTTCACCTCGAATAAACCATTATGCTGTGAACGTTTGCAGGTCCGCTAAGGTTGTGCGCTAGGGCTGTTTCTGCTCCTTCAACGTAGCGTTCTTTTGGAACATCACCTCTGAACTGTTGCAGTATATCTATTGCTTGGAGAATTGCTGTGGCGCCTAGGGGATGCCCACAACCGAGTAGTCCGCCTCTTGGGTTTACGGCTACCTTTCCGCCGATGTAGGGTTGTCCTTCTTCTATGAATTTTCCACCTTTTCCTTTTTCACACCAGCCTAACGCCTCGTATTCCATGATTTCGCTTATGGTGAAGCAATCGTGCAGTTCAGCGATGTCGACTTCGTCTATGGTTATGTGGGCTGTTTCTAACGCCTCTTTAAACGCCATTTTGAGTGGCACCCATTCGGTTAGGCTGGCCAGATTGCCCACAGCGTTCCCTATGTTAGCTTGACCCGATCCAACAATGTACATGGGCGTGTCAGTATATTTCTTAGCGTCTTCGACTGGAACCAAAATGACGCCAGCTGCCCCGTCGGTTATGCCACTACAGTCGAGCAGTTGAAGGGGTGGCGCAATCATCAATGATTTTAAAACGTCTTCAACTGTGACCTCCTTCTGAAACTGCGCAAGCTGATTCATGGTTGAATAATGATGATTCTTAACCGATACAAGTGCCATCTGCTCCTTAGTCGTGCCATACTCATACATGTGTCTTTGAGCAGTCATGGCGAAAAAGGGAGGTGCTGACAAGCCGTTGATTCCGTCCCACTCTCGGTCAAGCACACAGGTCATATTGGTCTGAGCTTCAGCCATGTCGGGCATGTACATTTTTTCGACACCAAAGGCAACTGCGACATCTGACAAACCGCTGGAGACACAGGCCCATGCATAGCGAATTGCCGCTTGCCCAGAGGCACACATGAGCTCAGTTCGTGCAATAACCTTTCTGGGCGTGATACCCAAGTATTCGGCGACCATCGGAGCAGTATGAGCTTGAAAAACAAACCGCTCGGGTTCAGCAGCGCCAACGATTAGGCTGTCCACATCTTTAGGAGAAATGTTATGGGCGTTTTCGAACATGCTTTTTCCAGCTTCTTGGATTAAATCTCGCCAGCTAGCCTCGCGTTTGCCACAACGTGTTGCTCCGCCAGCCACAATAGCGACCTTTCTCATTTCTAAGCACCTTAAGTTTAAATCTGTAGACTCATCAACTTCGAAGAACTATTGATAATGTAACAAAGCCTATATTAACTATAATATTTCATTGTTCAGCAAACTTTAAACAAACGTTTAATATGTCTTTGATAATCACGGTATTGGAGGAAAACCAGAGTTGTCGGAGATAGGCATAAGACCACCAATGGTGGTCAAAGATGTCATGACGAGTCCAGTCATAACAATAAACGAAAACGGCACAGTCCACGAAGCATCTCAACTCATGGACAAGAACGAAGTCGGCTGCATAATAGTAACCAACAAAGAGGGAAGGCCAGTTGGCATCATTACCGAACGAGATTTGATTACAAGGGTTCTAGCAAAGAACACACTGCCAAGCAAAGTGAACGCAAAGAAAGCCATGACTTCGCCTCTCCTAACCATCGACCCAGACGAAACCTTACAGGAAGCAGCCAGAAAAATGAGCAGGCTCAACGTGAGAAGACTCGGAGTAATCTATAAGGGAAGCCTCGTGGGCTTGATTTCCAGCAAAGACATATTAGCAGTTACACCTGAACTCCTTGAGATAATTCAGGAACGAGCCAAAATCGAGAAAGAACCTGTGCCAGAGGAGGAGGCGCCTGAACCGCGTCCTTTGGCGGGTTACTGTGACCACTGTAGTCGATGGTCAGATGCCTTGAAGGAGATTGATGGGCAGCTTCTCTGTGAAGAGTGCCAAATCGAACTGAAGAGTGAATACTAAAGCAAATATGCCCTGAGGTCGATGATTTGCGTGTTCAAGACGTGATGAATAGAAATCACCCATCGATTTATGCCGATGAACTCGCAACCAAGGCTCGTGCTATTCTTCGAGACTATAGATTACGGGTTTTACCTGTTGTGGACGAACACAAACGACTTTTGGGTACAATTTCCCGCAACGATGCAATGACAGTCTCATCGTCTGTTTCGCCTGTGCGTGTTAAAGGAATAATGTCAACCGTTCGCTTTGCACCTGCACTGGATACGGATGCTATTCAAGCCGTGCGAGAAATGATGCGTCTCGATGAATGGTATGCTCCGGTTGTTAAATCTCCGCAAGATAATACCTATATGGGAATGCTTGGCTTGGAACACGTCATGAAGGCGTTCTATGATAAAAAAGTGGCGAGGCTTTCAACACCGCTATCTGAGATTATGTCCACAAAGCATCTTCTGGTTTGTTCCCCAGACGACGAGGCTGACAATGTTTGGCAGATGATGAAGCAACACTCATTCGCCTCTTGCCCTGTTGTGACGAAGGGCAGGCTCGTTGGTATTGTCACTCAACAAAATCTTCTTGAAAGCGGTGCAATCTTTCCAGCCTTTGAAGCCAAGAAGGGGAGGTTCAAGTCGCCTACAACGATTTTCACAATAATGAAGACTCCTGTGATCTCGTTGAAACCAAACAAAACGGTTGAGGGTGCTATCAATTTTATGCTTGAAAAGAACATTGGACGTGTGCCTATAGTCGATGATAAAGGCATGCTGATTGGGATTGTTGACCGAGAAGATGTTTTAAGAGCGCTCATAAGGTAGCTGGGAGAGTGGTTTGGATGAAATTTGGTTGTTTTTTGTAACTTTTGGTGACTTCTGGTGACTTTTGGTTTGTTTGGTGTTGTTTTTGTAATTGTATGCTTATTGTTGGGTTTGGGGTTTTTGTTAGTCTAAACGTGGTACCTGGTTAATTCTAACGAACTTGTCTATGAACGTCTGCTGAACTGCCTTCCTTTCTTAACAATGATTCCTTGTACATTGAAATGACTGCGTTATTCATCTTGTCTTGCTCTGCCTCTCCTAAGCTCAACCCTCTTCCGTCCAGTTCGCATCCATTCAAAGACTTCTTCAGTTTATATCTGTGTTGGGTTGGGCTTATCGGTGCTTTCTTTATATCACAATGCTTGTTTCACAAGGTGGACCGTATGCCATTCCACACTTTACCTGATAAGAAATGTTTACTGTCTTGTCTGTCCATACTGACATGCTATTGCTAATCTGAAAACGAGCAGAAGAGTCAAAGAGTAGTTCCTTTTTTCCTATTATCATATCAATGTATCTTAGTCCGAATATCTTAACATCATTATTTCCACCTGATACATTAATTGTCATAGACAGCTCCCAACCCTTCCTTAAACTAAAAGAGACTTTAACCATTCTTCTTGCCCTCTTATAATAAAATACTTTAAGATCAGTCGTTAACTTCTCATCTAGATAAGGTTCTGGTGCTGTCATCATAGCCTTGTTAGACAGTCTTTCCTCTTCACTGTCAGCCTTAAGATGGTCTAGAAATATATTCTCTACCATATCAGCTCCATATTTCTGTCCAAACTGCTGTATTGCAATAGGTATACTATTAATATCATGTCTAAAATGTCTATGATTACCACCTGCTATAGATGAAGGTTCATCTATCCAAGAGTGAATATCTTCCCCTCTAACACCATACCTCTTGAAGCTATGTTTACAGTGTTCCTCATGGCTAGGCGTAAATTATTCACCTCTCCTAGCTGTTTCTTCTATGAAGACTCTACCATTTACCCTTAGTGAATTTAGACGCTTCTCCTTAAATTATAAAGCCATCCTCCAGAGGCTGCCTTAATGACTATTGACGTTTTAGAGTTTTTAGGTCAGGCTAAGGGACAGTTACTATATTCTAACTTATATAGATAGTAAAAATAAAAAGGGCAAACGGCTCTTGCCTTCGAACGATTTAGAAAATTTCTCGATTGACTCCCCGAAAGGCTCATTTGGGCTACTGCTGTTGTTCCACGGGCTATATTTCACCCCTCGAAAGCGCAAGTCGGAAGCTCGTCAATTACGTCTTAATCTCCTCAGGGCGGGGCTAGAGATGATTTAAGTTGCAGAACTCAATAGACTTATTGAGGAGGAAAGAGAAGTTGAAAATCCCCGCATTGTCTTGTCGAAGGCTAACAATAGCAAAAGAGCTGTATCTTAATGGATATTTTCATTCAATGCGAAAATCTGTTTCCGATGTAATTCTGTCTATACTGAACTTCGATTTCTGTGCTGAGACAATCATAAAAACCGTGCTGATTGACTGCGGTATAGGAATTGAGAGGAAAAAAAGTGGCTTCAAATCGTTTGATGAGCTTATTTCTGACTTGAAGATGAAGTTTCCCAATCTAGGATACGTTGACGAAGTTGCTTCGCTGCATAAGCTAAGAAACAATGTTCAACACGAGAGCGGCATTCCATCTGTGCAAGAGGTATCGCGACACAAGACAACAACGAGACTGTTTATTGATGAGGTCTGCCAGAAAGTATACGATAATACAATATCCTATGACAAAATTTCTCTTGCATTGTTCATACAAAGTGAGAACGAGAAAGTGATTCTTGGAGAGATGGAGAAAGCTTTCGTTAAGGGCGACTACAGTGATTCAATCTACTATGGCAAACAAGCTGCATTATATCACGTTATGCTTTTGCGTTCGAATATGAGCGTTCCGCATCTAGGCTATTTCAGCAACCCTTTTACATTCAGCGAGTTCAGGGACCTCATGGAAGTTGGGAATATCCTTGAACAGACAGTTGAACGTCTGAATTGGATTGTCGATACATTATGTCTAAGAGAACACTATGATGAAATAAACCAGTTGCTAGGTGGACGCATAACTTCTCCTCACTTCCGTTGGTATAGAGGGGACATCGAGCGGATTCAAGCAGACCAAAACGAATCTGAAGAGACAAGAAACCTCGTGTATGAATTTTTAACCTCGACACAGGACTTGATAAAAAACCCAGATTTGAAGTCTCCTTTTATTTTTGACCTCGTGGCGAAGAAAGCAGAGTCAGGAGAAAACTATACAATTCAAGTCGGTTTTGTGAGTGCCTCACCAGTAGCATCAGCGAAACTCACCATCAGAAAAATGCCCACAAATGACGAGATTAATCAGAAAATAGGCTTTAAGGCTGAAGTTTTGGACATTCCAAAAGAATGCGGTCTACAAACAGTACCAATTCAGGGTCTGGAGAAGGGAAGGAGGTATGAAGTTTCCTGCAATGTCACTAATGATGAAGGAGAAAGCGACGACGCTCACTTAGAATTAAGTGTGTAGATGCGCCACTAAGAAGCTTAAAAATGACGTTTCAAATGGATTTAACAACTGAGGGAACGTTTGCTGTATCTGATGTCCCTTGTCGTATTCCTTTAGTGCAGTATTTCCACAGTTAGGACAATGCTAAACCAAAGCAAGCAGAAACGAAACCACAAACACAACAGCCTCAAGTCAAACCCAAAAAATCCTCTTCAGCCAATACTAACGGCACTCAGTCAACTGTTCCCCTTCTTCTTTGAAATTTAATCACACGCACACATCCACAACAATCATCAATAGTCACGTTTAACAACATTGAAGGTGCCTTTTGGTGACATTGAAAGTGCGCTAACCAGCTTCAAACCCAACCAGAAACAAACTCTAACACAGGAACACGAACCAAAACACACACAGAAAGCCACTCTCATACACAAAAAGTTTTTCACACACTAAGACAATAGCAATCAGCACCATTACAACTTTATTAGTCTAAACACAATACAAATCCATACAAAACCAACATGCAAAAACGAAAAGCGGTGAAAAACAGATGACTGGACAACCAGCTAGACGAGAAACCTTTAGACGCAGCTTGCGGGATCAGGGTCCAGTTGCCTTGAAGATTCATCCGCCCCAAAAACGTGAGGGCGAAATCATGAACATAGCCAAAAGCCCAGTGACATCAATGGCACCGACCACCCCGATATACGATGCAGTAAAAATTATGGTAAAGGAAGGGTTTCGCCGAATGCCCATTGTTGAGCCAGGAACAAAGCGGCTCCTGGGCATCATTACGGCTACAGACATCGTCAATTTCTTCGGTGGCGGAGACAAGTATCAGCTAATTCATCGAAAATACGGTGGCAACTTCTTCAAGGCAATCAACGAACCGATTAAGTCAATTATGACGCAAGATGTTGTCTATGTTTATACAACCTCTAAAATATATCAAGCACTCGAACTCATGAAAAAACAAAAAATTGGCGGCTTACCAGTTGTAGACATAGACAAACGCGTTTGGGCAATTTTAACCGAACGCGATATAATGTCTTTCTTTGCGGGAAAGATAAGCGGCGTCAAAGTAGCCGACGTAATGAGCCGCAGACTCGTAACCGCAACCCCAAGCATGTCAATTTTCGAGGCTGAGAAAACCATGGTGGAACGAGGCTTTAGAAGACTTCCAATAGTGGTGAACGGCAAGATTGTAGGCATGGCAACAGCCCGTGGTGTCCTTCGCTTCTTTGGATCAGGCGAGGTCTTCAAGCATTTGCGTTCCGGAACCATGGCTCAGGTTTTGCAGACATCGGTTTTGGAAATAGCCACACGAGATATCGACATAGTGAAGCCAGATGCCGATGTGGGAGAGGCAGCCAAAATCATGCGTGAGAAGGATGTAGGTTCAGTCCTCGTAGCTAAAAATGAAAAACTAGTAGGGATTGTCACAGAAAGAGACTTCTTCAAACTCATAGCTTAATTGCATTAACGCACGTATATTTCAGCTTCTTCAAGAAGAGGCGACCCCATTCTATTTTTGCACAGTAAATGCCTTATAGAACCGCCTGAAAATTAGGATGAATCTGCTGAGGAGGAATAATGAATGAGCTTAACTTTTAAGAACATTCTCTTTGAGAGCGCAGACGGTGTGGCGAGAATCAGCATCAATCGACCACCTCTGAACATTTTAAACGTTGAAACACTGCTCGAATTGACCTCGGCGCTAGAAATGGTGCAAAAGGACGCGTCTATAGCTGTTGTGGTAATCACCGGAGTTGGTGACAGAGCCTTCAGCGCTGGCGTCGACATCAAGGACCATCTTCCCGAGAAGGTAAGTTCCACGCTTTCAGTGTTCAACAAGGTCTTCCTCACCCTAGATAGTCTGGACAAGCCATCAATCGCGGTTGTGAACGGTTTTGCCTTGGGCGGAGGTTGCGAACTAGCCACAGCCTGCGACCTGGTAATCGCGTCTGAAAATGCGCAGTTTGGGCAACCTGAGATAAAGGTTGGTGCCATTCCTCCAGTTGCTGTTGCGCTCTTGCCCAAGTTGATTGGGCGAAAGAAGACGTTTGAGCTGCTTATGACAGGCGATGTTATAACTGCGGCTGAAGCCAGACAAATCGGCTTAGTCAACAAGGTCGTGCCATCAGAAAAGCTTGAAGAAGCAACAAGAGAGTTAGTGGCCAAATTAAAGGAGAGCAGCCCAGTTGTGCTCAAACTTACACGCTTGGCATTGCGTCAGAGCCTAGACTCGGACTTCAAGAATGGACTTGAAAAGGTCACTGATGTCTATCTCAGTCTCCTCATGCACACAGAAGACGCAGTTGAAGGCTTGAAAGCCTTTTTAGAAAAAAGAAAGCCGCAATGGAAAGGCAAATAATCCAAGTGAAGCCTTTTGGCTGTTTTTCGCTATTTCTTCAACAAACCAACCAATTTTTCATGGGTGATCGAAGGCAAACTGGCAGGCAGCGCCAGACCTGAAAACGAAACGCAACTCCAATGGCTCAAAAACAAGGGGATTAAGGCTCTTGTTTGCCTCAACATGGAACGTCCCATTGACGAGCAGCAGGTCAAAAGTCTAGGATTCGAGTATGCTTTGATTCCAGTAAAGGATTTCACAGCTCCAAGATTGGAAGACATCGTAGAATTTGTGAGGTTCACTAACCAGATGATCAATCAAAACAAGCCAGTGCTGGTTTGCTGTGGGGCTGGAATTGGCAGAACGGGCACAATGCTTGCTGCATACATGGTTAGCCGATGTTTATCGCCTGAAGAAGCCTTGAAACTTGTTAGGGAGAAACGGGGAGTTGGAGTGGAGTGGTACGCGCAAAGGGAAGTTGTCTACGAGTATGCCGGCCAAATAGGTAAATGTCGAAAGTAGTCTATTTAACACGCGTAACCTTTTTGCACATCCATTAATCAGAATCTAAGAAGAACCGATTATAAAGGTTTACAAAAGGCAATGGAAAGTATTAAATCCTTCGAGATAAAAAGGGATTAGGCGCGCGTCATAATTGACGTGTTATTGTATAAGCGAGATGAAAGATATATGAGCACCCATGCCGAAGACCTAAAGTTCAGACTGATGACAATAGAGCTCCTGCGCACCGCAAAGAGGGTGCCTTACACTTATCGTGAATTATCTTCTAGAACAGGCTTACCAGTTACGGTCCTTAGCAGATACGCCAAAGGTCATGTTTTGCCAAACGCTGAGAGAGCCCGCCAACTCTGGCGAACCCTAATGAAAATGGTAGGTTTGCACGCTGAGCTCCGCAGGAGAATAGAGTTCAACAGCGAAGGCTACTTCAACAACACCGAAATCATCGGAGACTACAATATCCTTAGACAAGCTGCTCATCACGCGTTGGCAGTGTTCGCTGGAAAGAGAGTGACAAAGATCCTGACTGCAGCAGTGGACGGCATACCCTTAGGTACTATGGTCGCTAATTCGCTGGGCGTCAACCTTGTTATAGCCAAATGGAACAAGGAAGTAGGCGTGCCTTCTTTCCTTGAAGAGACCTACGTGCTGAGAGACTCTGGCGTAACCATGACTCTTTACGTGCCTAAAGATGCCTTCAAAAAGCGAGACAGCGTTCTCATAGTGGACGACATGATAAAAACGGGTGAGACTCAAGCAGCCCTTGTCAACCTTGTCCACAAGGCAAGAGCTGAGGTTTCAGGAATCTACTCCCTAATCGCAGTGGGTGACGAATGGCAGAAGAAGATTAACGTTCCAAAAGACTTGGTTGAAGTCGTGACGAGACTAACGATAACGCAATAATAGGCTTTAGCTTTGTCTTTTTCTCCGTAACTCCTTGCCCCAGCGAAGCAGAGCTGTTTCGAAATTTACAAATGACTTGCCTTCAACGGCGTTTTGTTTCCAATAATCTTTTAGCTTAATCAGAGTTTCGCTTGGACTTTCACTTCGTATTATTCCGAAGTTTTTCGCAGCTGAAATGATCAACGGAGTGGGTTTAGGGTCGGCTTTGCTCCAGACACCTCGTAGTTCGCGTAGAAAAATGCTTACTGTTACATCGCCTATGCCTTTTCCTAATTCCTTCAACTTTTTCTCCAAATCCGCTGAGTCAGCAACCTCACGATGAAGCCTGTTTAGGCTTCCACCGTACTTTTGGTTGAGGCTGCCCATAACAAGCAACAGCTTGTCGGCGGTCTTGAAATCGTATCTTCTGTAGCTTCCCTCGTCTAAGATTTCAACTAAGCCATCCCAGCCAGTTTCAACGATTTTCTGCGGCGTAAGCACACCGCTCTTTTCAAAACATCGATACGTCTTCAAGACTGAAGATTCGGTTATGGGCGCGCCGAAGAGAACCGCTGCCAAGAACCATTTGAAAATCTCGCTTTCATCGCCGCTGTCCACGTTGATGCCCAAAACCTCCGAGTAACGCTGACTCATCTTCTCAATAAGCGTCACTAATTCTTGTTTTTTCATGTTGACCATCACATTCTTAGTCAAATCAACGACAAAGCTCATAGATATTATAGGGAGAATTAAGAGATTCTGTGGGAGGCTTAGCAGAACGAGAACAATCGAATGGAAAAACGGCACTGTCATAACTATAGACCAGACTAAACTACCACACAAACTTGTTCACTTGAAGATTCGTGATTGTCGTGATGTGGCTTCAGCTATCAAGACCATGAAGATTCGTGGTGCGCCGCTTATTGGTGTGGCTGCCGCCTATGGTCTAGCTCTCACCGCCTTTCAATCAAAGGCATCAAAAAGAGCAGATTTATTGGAGCAACTTGAAGGTTCTGCCAGGCTCCTTAGGGCAACGAGACCCACTGGCGCGAACCTGTTTTGGGCTGTTGACCGCATCTTAAAGAAGGTGCATGAATCGTCAAGTTCGACGGTGCGTTTCTTAAGTGATTTAGTCTTAAGCGAAGCCGAGAAGATGGCAGATGAAGACGCTCAAATCAATCGAAGAATAGGCGAGCATGGGTCCGAGCTTATCGCGGATCACGACATCCTTTTAACTCACTGCAACGCAGGCAGTTTGGCAACGGTTGAGTATGGCACAGCCTTGGGCGTCATACGTGCGGCTTGGGAGCAGGGCAAAAAGATTAAGGTGATGGCAACTGAAACCCGCCCTAAGCTTCAGGGTGCAAGGCTAACAGCCTACGAATTGAAAAGGGAGGGTATACCCTTCACTTTGATAACTGACAGCATGGTTGGCTTTGTAATGTCAAGGCGCTTAGTCAGCAAGGTGATTGTGGGTGCTGACCGCATAGTAAGTGATGCAGTGGTCAACAAAATAGGCACATATTCAATCGCGGTCTTAGCCAACGAACACAAAGTGCCCTTTTATGTGGCTGCTCCTCTCAGTACCTTCGATTTAGAGCATACAGCCAAGGATGTGACCATTGAGAAGAGAAACCCTGAAGAGGTAACACACTTCGACTCAAAAAGAATCGCTCCAAACGGAACGAAGGCGTTGAATCCAGCATTTGACATAACGCCAATGAAATACGTGAGTGTAATAATATGTGAGAAAGGAGTATTAGCTCCTAAAGAGCTGAGAACCCTAGTCGCAGTCAAACACTGAAAAACATATAACGAAAATTCTGGCGCTACAATTAATAACACCCAACTCATTAAAAAATTGTTGGCGGACGGAGCTGGGCGGGTATAGAAAGTTTATTAAACTTTCTACCGAAGCCTAGCCAGGATAGGGCGCAGGCCCCCTAAGCCTGTGGTCGTGGGTTCAAATCCCACCCCGCCCGCCACAGACGCACCCCATACCTTATGGGCGATCTATGCCTTTCTTAGCAGCAGAAAACGCTTTTCCTACTAGCCGATCGAATCGATTCATAGACCCGACACGTTTACATATCCATAACAGGCACGTATTCTGCCAAAATTTCCATCAACGTTTCTTGTCTTTGAGGAATAAACATTATGCATACTTGACTATCTTGCAATGTCTAACAGCCCTTACATACAATGTGAATTCGCATAGTGGATTTGTCATCGAATATTTCTTCTTCAAATCCTCTAATCTCTTCATAAGATATTCTCTAGCGCTCTCATGCAGACTCAACAAGACGATGTCCTTCTTTAGTTTATCAGCAACTTCATTCGTCCCTTCGCTTTCAGCCACAACTCTTGTCTTTGCTACTTTGAATCCGTGATTCTCTAACACTCTCTTCAATATAGATGGGTATATGTGCCCATAGTAACCAAACACGTGCAAGTTGTACGCTATCTTCTTCAAATCCTTGAGATTGTATAAGGAGGACAACTTTTCTAGATCCATAGTTCCATCACTAATCCTACAAATCTCTATTGAAAATCCATACGATTCGTCTAGAAGGGATGGTTCTGCGATCAACATCAGAGAATTTCCCTTAGATATCCTCTCAACTTCCCCAAATATCCTCTCTAGTAGACTGAACGGATGATGATGCAGTACATTGCTGAAATTTACGGCGTCAAACATGTTGTCCCTGAAAGGAGGGAAGACGGCGTCAGCTCTTACCAAATGAAACTCCTTTTTTTCTTTAGACAGTAGGTCTTTAGCCACTTTCAACCCCTTAGAAGTTATGTCGACGCCTATGAGCTCGACATCATCGCATAACCTGGATAATGATATGAGATCTGTTCCAATTCCGATCCCGAGGTCAGCAACTATCCCCTTCGGGATGAAACCCATGACTTTAAACTTCTCTATTCTCCTCTCGACAAGTTCATTCAATTTCTTCAGCCGTTCATCTATTCCCTCTTCAAACTCCTCCACCTCTTTCAGCTTACGCGACACATAGACTTCATTCAGCATGATTCTCCCTCGATAAACTTGAAACCCACTTCATAATCTAACTATCTCCCAAGTATTAATTGTTAATCAGTCATTCTAGATTACAAGAAAAACTTGCAGTAGGCATGCCTGAATCTATTTGTTCTCTCATCGAGCAGATTTCTTTTGGATGGTAAACGAAATTCTTGCTGATCAAGAAGTCTTGGGAAGAGAGTATATTTCTCAGAACATGCCTCGTCAAATCTTTGCGACTTGACGAAGGGTTTGGTGAAAAAAGGAGCAGAGGATATTTTTTCCGGAATTCCATGTCTGGTGCGGGTTCAAATCCCACCCCGCCCGCATCTTTATTTTGGGAAAGGATACGTCAGATCGGGGGGCTGTGTGGAAGAAGGCACCTATCCCTTAGTGCCTTCTACTCCTTAACTGGTTTCTACCAGCATTTGGCTCCGAGCTTATCTCAAAGGATTTAGACTGCGCCAAAAACTGACTCTAAAACTAGGTTGATTTGAACACAAGCATGAAAAAAGATGTGGTCACTGTCGAGCCTGCGTCTCCTTGGCTACGTTCTCCCAAAGAGAAATTAACAAGGTTAAAAACCCTTGGTAATAATAGTTGATAGTGGCTCATGCTTCGAAAAGGTTTTCAGGAATTGGATTGAAAAATGTTGCTGAGAGAAGAGATGGTTGAATGGCTACTCGCCGGTGAGCCTTGGGTAGTTTATCGAAATCTAACAGAGCTTTTAGATAAGACTGAGGAAGACACAGTTGTCGTGACAGCGAAAAAGGCGATCACTCAGCACACGCTTATGAAGAAGATCTTCGGCGGATTAAATAAGGATGGCTACTGGGGAACACCGAAAGACATCCACACATGGTGGCCAAAGAAAGATACTACTTTCTGGATACTGCCGATGCTCGCAGATTTTGGTTTCACCAAAGAGGACAAAAGGATCGCCCGAGCTTGTGAGTACGTGTTTAGCACTCAACTCCAGTCCGGTGGATTCGGGTGGGATCCCCCAACCCACGCCCACGATTGCCATAGTGCTATCATAACCGAATCGTTAGCGAAATTGGGTTTCCTAGGAGACTCTAGGTTACAAAGAGCTTATGACTGGCTCATTAGAAGACAGCGCCTTGACGGTGGATTTTGGTGTAAGGATACTGGTCAGATCGGCGGACCAAGAGAGAAGGAGCCAAGTTGCGCCATGGCTACAATGTTCGTGCTTGGAGCACTGGCTCAAAACCCACGGCTTCAAAACAGCGAAACGGCCGTGAAGGGAGTTGACTTTCTGTTTGAGTGTTGGAAAAACAGAGGGAAGATAAAGTACGCAGGTCACGACAGCCAGATTGAAACTGACTGGGAGAGGTTGAAATATCCATTCACTGATTATAAGATCTTAAAGTTTCTAGACGTTCTATCTCAGTTTGAATACGCCAAGAAGAGGCTTCAAGAATCAGAAATGTTGCATCTACTCCTCTCAAAACAAGACGACAAAGGGAGGTTTAAACCCGAATCAATCCATAAGGTGTGGTCTGATTTTGACTTTGGGCAGAAAGAAAAACCTTCAAGGTGGATCACCGTTCTTGCTTGGAGTATAGTAAAACGAATTAATGAATAGAGAGCATTGTTTGAATGTGGTTTTTTCTGGAATCTGATCTTAGATTGTGGATGGAAGGTTAGCGGGCTGTAGAGAGAGAAAGGAGATACAGAAGATACGTATTCTTCCTTTTTGCTAACTCCCATCCACGTAATAAATATTAGCAACAGATCTGCTTTAAAAGGTTTTTTATAATTTCTCAAAATTGTTGGCATTATTGAACCGAAATAAAACAAAAAGTGCTGGTTTCACTGCGGGAAGATGTGCCCCTTTAATTTAAGAGACTGCGTTTCTCCTGTTACCTTTAAACGCTTGGCAAAACTCAGGTCTTTTTTTCACGTCATAGGTAATATTAATCAAACAGCGAACATTTAAATGGGCTACCGGGGCGTTTCTAGCATGACAGTTGGCGAGTCATGTCCGCCTTATAAGGCTTCGTTGTTGACTTTGTTCATTCTGGCAGTTCTGGTGGTTGTTGCCTCTTATCTGCTAGTTCTGCTCATGGGTTTCGGGTTCATCTTTTTCACTCCAGGAGGACTAGAAGTTAGCACAGTATTTTCGTTTGTTTGGATTATCTTCGTCTTGTGTTTTATCGCTGCTTGGAAATGGAGAGAGAGTTTTCATACGGCTATCAAAAAATCTTTTTCACGTCCGTTTAGCGGCTTCTTCAGCAACTTTTTGTTCATAATGCCTCTTCTTTCGGGCATGCTGCTAACAGGGGTTTCAGCCATAATCTATTTTCAAGAGTCAATGGGGATTTCAACAGGAGAACCCTCTTGGAGAGAAGGTACCCCAATTCATGAAATTTTTTTGTATTTAACGTATGCGCCAGTGGTTGAGGAATTGGGGTTTCGATTAATTCCCTTCGGTTTGTTCATTGTGTTCTACGTTTTTTTGGTTGGGAGAAATGTTGCTGGCAAAGGCTTCAAGCTTGTTTTGGCCGCTCTTTTCTATCCTGATGGAGCTAAAAGGATGGCTGGGCTGCGAAACGTTAGTGAACACGGCGTTTGGCTTGGGATAAGCGTTGGCGAGTGGGCAACTATACTCGTCACATCGGTTATCTATGGATATGTACACATAACATCTGGAAGTGGCTGGCAGGCTGGAAAGATAACGTCGGTTTTTGTGCAAGGCTTTTTCTTCGCTCTCACTTACCTTGCCTACGGCTTCGAGGCGCCCATTCTGTTGCACTGGTTCTTCAATTACTACTTGTTTTTCTTTGATCCCGATGTTGCCACAAAGTTCTTTCCAACAACAATTCCAATACTTTCAATAGTGGAACTCATAATCCTTGCATTGGGCATTGCTGGATGGATAGTGTTTGCAGTCGAAGGAGTTCGTAAGGTGCTTCAACGAATAACAGCAAAACATAAGGAGCATATACAGTAGGCTACTTTGTCTTCATGACTTCTTCAGCGAGTTTTTCGATTTCTACAGTCGTTTGTTCTCTTTTTCTCATGTTGCGCAGTATTACCTTGTCTTCTTTTTGCTCTTCAGGTCCAATCAGGACGGCTAATGTAAAGCCTCGACGGTCGGCGTCTGACAGTGCGTTTGAAACTGAGCGCCCCATAACCTCGACTTCAGCGATTATTTTTGCTTGTCGCAGAGCTGCCGAGACTTCCAATGCTTTGGTTTTCATCTCTTTTTTTATTGGAATTATCAGAACTCGTTTTTGTTTCTCAGTTTTTGGTGAAGCTTTTTGTTTTCTGATGGCGAGAGCGATTCTATCTACTCCCTGTGCCACTCCAACTGCTGGGGTGGGTTCTCCGCCGAAGAGCTCGATGAGTTTGTCGTATCGTCCTCCGCCTCCTAGGGCTAGTCCTGCTTTTTCCAGTTCGGGTACATAGGGTTCAAAGATCATTCCTGTGTAGTATTCTAGGCCTCGGGCGAATCCGGCGTCGATGAGGAATTCAGATTTGATGCCGCTGTTCTGGGTTAGCTCGATGATTTCGTGCAGGTTTTCTGCGGCTGCTATTGCCCTTTCGTAGTTTTTGACGCATTGCCTGATTTCTTTGAGGATTGTTGATGTGTCTTTTCCTCGGGTTTCAAATATGGTTTTGAGTGTTTGAATGCATTGGTGTGAGACGTTTAGTTTTTGTGCCATTGTGAGGGCTTCGTGCCATCTTTTTTTGTCGAGGAGTTGCATCATCTGATTTTGTTCGTCTTCCAATATGTTCTCTTGGCTTAAGACACCTCGTAATATGCCCATGTGCCCGATTTTCAGGCAGTGAGTGTGTAAGCCTACTGTTTGGAGCAGGTTGCTGGTTATGGCGATGATTTCGGCATCGGCTTCGGGTTGGTTTGAGCCCATGAGTTCATAGTTAGCTTGCCAAAACTCTCGAAAGCGCCCGTACTGTGGCTCGTCATAGCGGTATAGGCTGCCCACGCAGAAGAGTCTGAGGGGTTTGGGCACTGTTCTCATTTTTGTGGCTATGAGTCTGGCTATTGAAGGTGTGAACTCCGCTCTTAGGGCTACTTTTCTGCCTGCCATGTCGTTGAACTGATACATGCGGAGGCGCATCTCTTCTCCAGCTTTGGCTGCTAGGAGCTCATATGATTCAACGACTGGTGTTATAACCTCTGCATATCCATAGAGTTGTGCGATTTCGCGGGTTTTTTGTTCCACGTATCGCATTTTTTGAGCGTCTTTGGGCAGGAAGTCTCTCATGCCGCGGACGGGCTTGAACTCTGGCATGGCTTATTCCAACTTCCTTTTTAGTGTGAGTTGGGAGAGTGAGTAGTATACGACTTCTCCTCTGCGGTTGAGTACAGCTAGCACTAGTTGTTTTTTTTGGCTGTGTGCGTATCGTAGGGTTTGGGCTAGGTCCTCTATTGAAACCGGTTGTCCTTCTTGGATGCCGAAGATTAGGTATTTGGCTATGGCGCTACCGTATTCGCCACGCTCGTAGACGCGGAAATCTGTGCCTAAGCCGAAGCCTTCTCGGGTCACGTATCCTCGACTGCGGAGGTCGCGGTAGATCAGGTATTTTGCCCAAGCGTTTGGGTCGATGGATTTGTAGTTGTTGAGGAGTTGTTGGAAGTCGATTTGTTTTTTGGGTTTTTGGCGTTGCACTTGGATCATGCCTTTGCTGAGGAGGAATAGGGCTTCGTAGAATGTGAGGGTGAGTGTTTTGTTCTGTTTGGTGCCATATCCTCTTGCGTTTAGCTCTTCGATGTTTTCATGTGTGGCGATGGTGATTTCCTGGTTTTTTAGTATCGCCTTTATGATGTTGGCTTCTGTGTTGTTTGTGATCTTTGAAATCTGTTTAGTTTGCTTCAATGTTTTGACCCAGATGGTTTACTACGCTATCATGTGCGTCTAAAATTTAAACCCTTAGCAACAACTAAATGCAAAAAAGGGATAGACCTTCCTCCGGGTTTCTGAATAGTTGTAGTTGTACACGAGAGCAGCTCTACTCGACAGTTAGGTCTCTCAGACTGAGTTCTTCTTTGAGGCTGGATAGAAATGCCGTGGTGATCTTGTTTCTTTTGCTGGCGATTTTTCGGGCTGTTGGCGTGTTTAGCTGGTCGTAAATTGGTGTGAACACTTGAAAGGCAAGATCTACGGCTGATTCGAAGGGTTGTTTGCCGCACCAGTGGAAGCCTCTGGCGATTCCTGCAGCGCCTAGGAGATCAATTTTGTCGGCGTCCCACACGATTTTCTCCTCCGGTGTTTGCAGCCTGTCTTTGAAGTCAAGAGGGTGCAACATAACGATTCTTGCGATTTTCTTCCTTCTGTGCTCAGGATAGCCTATCTCTGTCAGAATCTCTTTGGCAAGTTTGGCGCCGGTCTCGTTGTGTGGTTCAGCCACGGTGCGACCGATGTCGTGTAGAAGAGCGCCCAGTTGGACGAGTTCAAGGTCGGCTTTTTCTTTTTTGGCGACGAGTGTGGCGACTTTGAGGACGCGTCCGACGTGCTCGTAGGAGTGTGCGGTTCCTTGCAAAAAGTTCATCCTTTCTTTTACAACGGGTGCCAACGTCTTGACTAGTGAGGGCATGTATGAGTAGGTTCAGAATTGAGCCATATAAATCATGAAGTGATGAGCCGCACACCAAGTGTGCACCGATGACCCTTGAAAAGTCTCAATCTTACCTGTGAAATCTTAGACTTAAGCGGAAAAGTCACGAAACCAGACTACGGAAAGTTGCCTCACAGTGTCAGATTGTGGAAAGAATTAATAGAAACGTGTCAGAAGTCTTGAAACGGTTGCAGCGGTAGCCAAGCCAGGTCAAAGTCTCAAGAGACCTTCACAGGCGAAGGATTTTGTGTTTTGTGTGTGGGCAAGTTGAGATAGGCCCTCTATTTGGACACAAATATGCAGAGTGGTTCTTAGTTTATCTTTAAGAACTGCTTGATAAGCTCTGTTTCCTGAACAAGTTTTGGGAGGTATTTTTTGCCTCGATATCTGAGCAGTTTGTCGTTTAGTTGTGCTAGTGTTTCTTCTAGGCTTTTTATGGCTTCGGTTGTTGCCAACTTTGGTTTCACCCATTTTAATCTATTGCGGACTAGCGTTTGTTGGTTTTGGCTTCATTCATTTTCTCTGTGGCCTTTAGGCAGTTTGTCATCATTTTCCTGCATTTTTCTCTGCTTTCCGATGGTATTTCCATCATCATTTTTCTGCAGTCTTCGATGTTGAATTTCTGCATCATGTCGCTCATCATTTCCGCCATCGTTGCGGGTTTCATGTTTTCCATCATTATGGGCATCATGAGTTTCATCATTTCCATTTTTTCCTCTTCGCTCATGCTGTCCATGAATTCTTTCATCATCTTTTGTTTGTCTTCTTTGCTCATGCTTTTTATGAAGTGTTTGATCATGGATTCCAACGTGAGACCTCTTTTGGTATTCTCGATGTGTCTTGCATTAAAGCGTTCTCTTGGTGCTGCTTTTGTTATTCTTCTCTTTTTTCTGGTTCGTGGACTAGGAAGAATGTGAGGGCGAGTGAGGGGATGAGGAAGATGAAGGTTATGTAGAAGGGTGTCTGCGGAGAGAGATGTTCGTATAATGCGCCGCCGATGAGGTTGCCTAGCCCGATTACGAGGTAGTTTAGGAGGTTTCTGAAGCCGCTTACTTTTCCACGTTGCTCTTTGGGGGTTAAGTCTGCTTCGAGTGCGCTGTAGGCTGCTCTTGACAAGACCATAGATAAGCCAAAGACCACGAGTGCGAGAAAGAGTTTTGTGAAGTCGCCGAAGACGAAGAGCCAGATTGAAGCCATACCTGCGACGAGCGATATCGTAAGCGGTGTTTTCCTCAGCCTGTTGACAATTTTTCCAACGGGGATGGCTAAAGCTATGTTTGTGACGAATAGGACGGTTAGTAAGAGTGCCCAGTCGGATTCTGAGATTTTGAGTTCGTTCACGGCGTATACGACGAGGTAGGGTTGGGTTGCTGCCCATCCGAAGTTGAAGACGACGAATGCGATGAGGAGATAGAACATTGACTTTGGAACCTTGGTCCAGACTGTGACGCTTTCTTTGAGAGAAGTTGGATAGCTTTGTAAGAGTTCTTTTAGGCTTGGTCTTCCGGTTGTTACTATGGTTTCCTTCAGTCTGAGTCGGAGAAATGCTGCGATCAACCAGAATACCACGACTATTGCGTATGCTATTCTCATGCCTAGGACTAGTCCGAACTGATCGTGGAGTATGCGTGCAAGGAAAGGAGCCGGAGTGCTTGAGGCGGTTACTATGAGAGTGACTATGCCGAAGCCCATGCCTCTTTTCTCCGGAGGCAACGAGTCAGCTACTATTGCGTTGATGGCTGGGTCATATATGGATACGAGTCCGAGTAGTACTCCGCCGACGAATATTATTTCCCATGAGTGCGCTATCGCGTACAGGATGTAGCAGAAGGCCACGGTGAAAGTCATGGAGGATATGAGCCATTTTCTCCCGAACTTGTCTGCTAAGTATCCGCCTACGAACTGCACCGACGCCATGGCTACGAAGGTGGCGAAGCCTATTATGCCGATTATTGTTTCTGTTCCGCCTAAGCCGATTACGTAGAGAGCATAGTAGGTTCCGGGCAGTTCGAACGTGAAGTCGATTAGTATCCAGCTTATCACAATGATCGCATAGTTGCCCTTGAAGAACGAGAATTCCTGTCTGAGCTTCTGAGCGATTAACATTCAGTCTTTTTCTTCCTTCTCCTCTTGGCTACGTCGCGGTTTTCCGAATAGAATGAGACATCTGAATTTAAACAGTGCGCCCACAGAGCGAAATAAGGCGTGGGCATTGGAAAAAGATAATAGAAACCAAATGAAGTTAGAGAAAACGACCTGCAAGAGGGCACGGGTGCAGCGGTAGCCAAGCCAGGTCAAAGGCGAAAGAGTGCACCCAACTATGCATTCCGCTAAGGACTCAAGATCCTTTCCCGTAGGGGTTCGCAGGTTCAAATCCTGCCCGCTGCACCATAGTCTAAGTCTAAAAGTGATGTGCGTGTATCTAGAAAGACTGAAAGGGCGAAAAAGCGAAGCCTTAGAAGATATGACTAATGACCCAATGATTCTTGAACTTAAGAACGGAAAAGTCTACGGCGGGAGACTGGACGAATATTACTATAATGGCGGGGGCGTTGTGGCGCTTTATTACTGCAGGCTTCTGGACAAGGGCAATAATACATGGGTTGATCATGATATAACGACAAGGTTCGAAGGCAAGATTGTACCCGACGATATGCCAGACTTTTGGATAGCGGACCTAAAAAATATCCTCGTTCTACCACAAGAGTATAGACATAAACTGACACTTGATGATACTTTGCAGATCTATATTGATCCTCATTTCAAACCTCTCCAAGGAATTCAATGTAATTGGAATCCAGGAGAAAAATGGGGACCTCCAGAGGAAAGTCATGCTCCTGAATGCGATGGCCGCTTACATGAGGCGCTCAGTTTTCTGGTGACATTGGCTAGGCTCGGGGTCGGTCATGATGCAGGAGATAGTAAGCGCTCTGAAGACGAGGAGAGAAGACGAAAGGAGTCTTTTGATTGTATCCGACGACGATTACTTATGTACGGGGCGAAAATACCCTGATTCTGAATCTTGAAGGCGGAAAGGCCCAATGCCAGATCTGTATATCCTAGGAGCTGGATGTTCAAGGAATTACTCACAGTCAATACATCGAATTGAAGGACTGAAAAGCCCGCTGAACCAAGATTTCTTCCGGATGTCCCAGCTTGTTATTAAGAACACTGGCATGAAATCGGACCCCTTATTCATGGAAGCAATTGAAACTCTGATTAGAACCATTGCACCGATGTATGGCAGCAGCAAGAGTGACTTGGAGTTTTTCAATGACCCACAACTCAATTTGGAAGATGTCATGACTTTGCTCGATATAGAATTCAGATTGTTTTCCTCGCGCCTACCGGTAAGGTTGAGGCAATACGAAAATCCTTGCTTGCGGACTCTTAAGGAGCTTCTCGCAAGAACTTTGGACTACGCTTTGAAAGGACCTCCTTGCAGAAAGCACCAAACTCTCGCGCGAAGAATGAAAACAGGCGATGTAGTACTAAGTTTTAACTACGATATTCTCATTGACAACGCTCTATTGAGTCTTGGCAAGATCACCGACTACACTTATAGAATGGATTTCTTTAAAGTCAATCATGAGGGACGGTGGGCAAATTTGGACGAGAAACAATCCGAGGTAACATTACTTAAGCTTCACGGGTCATTAAACTGGATTAGGTGTGGCTTCTGTAAGGCGCTCATGCTCTACCGTTATGAGAAGCAGACAATGTCTGGAGAGTGGGGATTTAAATGCCCTCGATGTTCGTCTGGCGAGACATACGCTGAGAGGATGATGGTTCCGCCTGCCCAATCAAAAGAATATGGTGACCAAGATATCGCATTTCTATGGGTTCAAGCTGATCGCATGTTGAAAGATTTCTCCCGTTTGGTCTGCCTAGGATACAGTTTCTCCCCTTTGGATTCCGATATGACCTCGTTATTGAGAAGGTTCAGAGCAAGGCAAGTCAAGATGCCAGAAGTTGATTTTGTTAACCCTGACCCAGAAGCCAAGCAACGCCTCAAATCGCTATTAGGCGTTAAGAAAATAACGCAATATGACGATCTATTTAGCTATCTTGAATCAACTGGGTGACTTGTCACTTGCTCAGGGTTCTCTCTGGTCAGAGCTTGTAGACCTTAAATGCTGGCAGCTATGTTATTGTCTGACGTGGTAATCTTGTATTTTGAAAGATTGAAGGGAAGAAAGAGTCTAGCTCTAAAGGACATGGAAAGTGAGCTATTGATTCTGGAGCTCAAGGATGGAAAGGTCTACGGAGGAGCGCTTGACGAATATTACTACAAGGGAGGAGGAATTGCGGCGCTCTACTCGTGCCAACTTCTGGACAAGAAAAACCTGAAATGGGTCGATCATGATAGAATGATGGAATTCGAAGGCAAGCTAATACCTGATACCGTGCCAGATTTCTACGTCTCGGAAATAAAGAACATACTTGTCCTACGCGAAGAGTTTAGGGACAAATTAAGCTTAGAGGATATGCTGCAAATCTATATCGATCCTTACTACAAACCTCTCCCAGCGGTTGAGTGCCACTGGCAAACCAAGGAAGCTGGCACGATCGAAGTTAGTCACAACCCTGAATGTGATGCTCGCTTACATGAGGCACTTAGTTTCCTATTAACTGAAGCTGAATCTGGAGTATCATCAGGTTCCAAGCAACGCGACAAAGCAAGAGAAAGGAGACTTTCAGAGTGTTTTCGTTACGTGAGAAGACGATTGTTGACTTACGGTGCGAAAATACCCTAAAAGATGAGAAGACAGTTGCAGCATGATCTTTGAGTCGCGCTTATCCACCTGCCCATTAACCGTTGACGTTGATCCATTTGGTACAGGATCTATTCCTGTAGGGTTTCACAGGTTCAAATCCCGCCGGTCGCACTATGTCCGCTCCTAAAATTTTTTATTTTGAACAAATAACTAATCTAGATTTGTGGTGAAATGACATCAGAAAAACGTCTAGTCCGACCTGCCAATAACCCACGTATTAGAATCTTGAGTTATAGAGAACACGTGGAAGAAATAGAAGAAGGATTGAAAGAAATTCTTCACAAGAATGACCTTTTGAATATTTCAACCTTTCGTCGAGGGGAACCGTTTTCAGTTGAGGTCAGGTATCAAGACGATCCGGTAGTTGTACCTGTTTTTTTGATCATTAACGTTTTGCCGATATTGCGAGATGTCGGAGTAGCAATTACTATAGGAAGAACCATTTTTGACATTGTCGATTATCTGAGAAAAAGGCGAAAAGAAAACAAGGTTTATAGATTCACAATAAATTGCTCTTCAAATTACTTTGTGGCTTTAAATTCGCTAAGGATGCAAGGAGTGACGATTGGGCAATCTCTTTATTTTCATTCTTTTGGATGGCATTGTCTCGTTATAGCTAGCGATGTCAATCGTCCTAGTGTAGTGCATGTCGTCATTTACTCCAATGAAGGTGAACTAGAAGATTACTCGGTACTAACTCTTTGACCAATTAATTCTGTGGAAAATTCGTTGAAACTACATATCAAAAATAGGCTGTGTAGTTCTCCTTGAATGGATTTACCTACTCTAAGCTTTTATTTGCTAAAGGAGAATTAATGTATTGGTTCAATCTGAAATGAGAAAGTGAATTAAATGCCAGCGGTGCTTGTAACTGAACTACGATACAGCAAAGAAAAGGATAAATTTTCAGTTTATCTTTATCAGCTTTCCAATCGTTTGCAAGTTTTAAGAGCTGGACACTATCTTTTTGGCAAATTAGAGTTTGCTAAAATAGATAAGAAAATCAATAAAGAGATCGGCAACGAAATAAAGTTACTGATTGAAAACTCCGAAGGAACATTTACATTTGATAGTGATCAGATTCTAAGAAATCTGGGAATCACTCCTAATTCATGGGTGTGTTTAGTTTTGGAAAGTTATTCAACAACGACGGCAAAGTATGCACCGAAATACCCAATTTACCTCGATTACTTCGAAATAGTCGAGGTTCCAGACGCTCTGAAAGAGGAAGTGGAAACTAGATTCAAAGGCGCTGAAGAGGTGATAAGACTAATTGAACTCACCGGCATAGCGGAAGAATTAAAAAAGCCATATGAATTTTTGAAAGAAGCCTATGTTAAGTTTAAGATAAATTTCTTCGCCGACTCCAAAACGAGCGCAAGGAAAGCTTTAGAACACATAAAAACCTCGGTCCGAACTTGGAAAAGTGTGGATAAAAGCGAGCATTTGGCTGAAGGAACCAAGAGCTTCGTGAATTCTCTCTATAGCTTAAGTTCGAGTGGTGGACCGCACGAAGGCATAGCATCCTTAGACGAGACCGAGGTAATTCTAAATTCTACTCTATACCTTTTCAAGTACGTTAACAAACTTGTAAAAGAGGGAAGGTTAGAATTGAAGCAGACGGAACAAATAGAAACTGGAAGCAACGAGACTATCAAAACCAAGACTCAAGATCCCGTCCCGTAGGGGTTCGTGAGTTCAAATCTCACCCTCCGCACCACCATTATCCGCAACCTTTTTCATGTTCCTTTCTTGAAAAGACTACGAAATGAAAATTTTTATCTACACATTGCCATTCATAGTATAAAGGCGGTTTGAAAAGTTTGAGGATACGGAAGATCCAAATCGAGAATTACAAAAGTTTAAGAAATGTAACTCTTGATCCTATAGGCGATCTTGTTGTCTTAATAGGAATGAACAATGCTGGGAAGACCAGCTTTTTGGAATTGCTGAACAGATTCTTTGCTGAAGTAGACATAACAGGGGTGCCGTCAGGGATCGATAACTACTGCTGGTACGATGGCGACGTGGACAAGGACATTAGGATAACTGTCACATTAGAGTTAGACCAGCCAGAATTTGAAGAGGTATTGCCACTTGAGGCTCTGTCTCTAATGAGGGAAAGGAAGCTCTCCGAAAGCGCTGTCAAAACGGTAACGGTTGCGAGAAAAATAGTGAAACCACCAACTGGGTGGCAACCCCAAGACCTAAAGATTGGCGATATTTTTGTCATTAAAGACGGGAAAATGGTCGCTCCCACAGATTTCTTACCAACGTCATATAGACTTCAGGTTGTTCTTTTCACCCCGGAAGCCTCGAAGGATAACCTCACAGGAAATAGGATAATTTTGATTGCTCCACAAAAGAAAGCGTATCTTATGGGAACTTACGCAGACGGAATGGTTAGAGAAGGAAAGGCCGAAGTCATTAACGTATCTGACAAGTTTCAGGATTATCGGGAATTTGCTCGCAATGAGGGGTATGACCTTGTTGAAAGGGAATTAACCGATGCTGAATTGAAAACTTTGCATCCTATTACGCAACAGACTTTACAAACAATTGCTACAAACCTTTTGAGCAAGCTGAAAGGAAAGTTCAAGCTGATACTTTCGGTTCGTGATTCATGGCCACAAACTCCTTTGGTTCGGTCAACTTATCTCGATCCCGAAACTCAAAGCTTATTGCGATCACTGGGAATCAGTGACGGAACGACAGAAAGAAGACGCTGGTATGAAATCAAAGAAGAATTTAGATCTGCCTTCAATGCGGAATTTGGGATACATCCCAATTATCTTGCGACTGAAGAAGCCGACTTACGGATACCTCTTCAACATAGCGGGGGAGGAAACCAAGAGTTTTTGATTTTGATGCGACATCTCACTGAGGGAAACTTTATTTTTGGTGTTGAGGAACCTGAACTCCATCTTCACCCTGAACTGGCAAGAAGAGTCTTTGGGATTTTCAAAAAAGTATCCAAAGAAAACCAAATATTTCTATCAACACATTCCACAATTTTTGTTGACCAAGCAGAACTTGCTAACACATGGATTGCCAACAAGAGAGGGAAGGAGACAATTTTCAGTAGGATAAAGAGTGACGAAGACCTGAGAAGGATTCTTTTTGAGTTGGGTGTTCGCCCAAGTGATATCTTTTTCTCCAATGGTATAATCTTTGTCGAAGGACCCTCCGACCGCGATGTATACACCACATTAGCAAACAAAATTGGTATTGACTTTAGAGGAATGCAAGTCTCTATTATCCCAACATACGGAAAAAGCTCAGGAAAGTATCACTTAAGAGTATGGGCGGATGCCGCCAAAAATGCCAACATTCCATATTTCATGGTGTTAGATAAAGGTGCAGAAATGGACGCCAAAGATCTAGTAGCAGATGGAACACTGATTCCTGACCAGAATTTATTCATCCTAAAGAGAGGTTCGTTAGAGGCATATTATCCGCTGGACAAATTTCTTGGTGCATTTGAAAAGGAATATGCAACTGAGTTAACTGAGGACGATAGAAAAGTGATAGAGAGTCGAGATTCCAAGAAAATCGAAGAGATTCTAAGAAACAAAAGAGTAAATCCGGATGGCTGGAAAATCTTGATAGGACGTAGAGTAAGTCAAGAAATGAACGCTTCAGAAATAGATGATGAAGTCAAGAGAATATTGGAACGACTCAGAACACAGCTCACATTACCTTAGAAAGATGAGATAATAACGCTTGATTATATCCTAATTTGAGACTCATGAAATCGGATTTGAGTTTGATTGACAAACCTACTGCAGCAAAAAGCATCTTCAGGACGAAGAGTATTTGCATGGAAATCATCACAGAACTTAAGGAAAGTTGCTCAGACAAGATTCTGATTTTCTGCCTAAAGTTGCAAACCGATGAACGATTCGAGAGTCTCTTTGTGACTCGACTTTCCACGGTGAAGCAACCGAACAACCCTGGTCTAGAAAAATTCGACGCTTACATCAATCAAATCAAAATGATATTGGATAAATTACTTGAAGAAAATTGGACGGTTTTAGGAATTGTGGACCTATCAAAAAAATCAGAAGTTTCAATTGGAGACTGTAGCTAAACAGAATGACTCAAGATCCTTTCCCCTAGGGGGTTCGCAGGTTCGAATCCTGCCGACGGCACCAACCAAAACCCCAGGAATACGCTCGTTTTGAGCAGTTCTTCGCTATTTCGACGCTATAAATGCTGCTTCAAGTCTGCTCGATTTTACGATGTCACTTACAGGTTTAACCGTCGAACTTGTAGCATTGAATGTTGCATTATGCTGTGGGAATGAAAATTGCCTTCGAAAGTAACAGCGCACGTGAAAATCAGGTTTGTTTACTCTGAACTAAAGCGAATTAGAAGCATTAGGTCATCCTTATGGCGTTCTATTTCAATTCTTGTTATTTGGTTTGTTCTTATCAGTTCACTTGAAATTTTCATTTTGAGATATCTTGCAAGAGAATAATTGACTATCTCATCGTCCTCATACTGTTTAACACCTTTTTTCCATAGTTTTGGTACTCTCAATGAAACTGCTTTATCATCTAATTGCTCTTTTATATTCAAGAGTTCCATCATTTTCTTGGCTAATTCTCCAGTATCTAGCTCAGATCTGTTCCTTGTTTGCAGAAAAGTCTTCTTATTGGCTTTACTCAGAGTCTTTTTTATTGGGTCAAATCTTTCTATCCGATCAAATTTTCTAGGCTTTCTGTAGTCGTTCCACTTTTCTATTGTCAATATAGGCAAACGTTGATCTAGCATGTATAATCTATTCTCTACATTAATCCCTGTCGCTACGTGGTTTGGAGCACTAGCAAAATAGATTTCTGCATTTGGATAGATATTCAACAGCAAACAAGCTGTCAGTTTTGCATAATCTCTGCACACACCCAGCTTATTTTCAAGAAGGAAATTCATCGAAATGCTTGGCCAGAATATGTTCTTCAGACCGCCTGGGATTTCTTTCCATGGGAATTTTCTATTGGAATGAAGGATGACTATCATTATTGCGATGGTCGTTGCAACACAGCTTACGAACGATACGAACCATATCACAATGAAATACACCAACAGCAGCAATGGCTGAATGTTTCCGAATATAAGAAAAACAAAACCAAGAGCACCAATAATGGAGACCAGCCCAGATATCACACTAACAAAAATCAACATAGTTTGGATTGGATGTCTTTCAGCCCAGAATTCTATGTTTCTCTCCTGCCATTCTAATATGTTCGTCAAAGTCTCTTCATACGATCCTGCTTTTAGCCTGCTTGCCAGATCCTTCATCTTACTGTTTTCTATTTCACCTGAAGTTGGACAGTATCCTAGAACGTAGCAAGAAAAATAATAGTAAATTACGGATAGTGTCTGTTTTATGTTCATTGTTGTCACTATTCAATAGCGTTTGAAACTAAATTTCTTTTCTGTATGCTTTAACAAACGTCTTTGTATGATAATTCGGCTTCTATCGGAACGTCAAACGGAACGTTAACAACTTAAAGTAGGGGTTCGCTGGTTCGAATCCTGCCCGCTGCATCATTGTTTCTAATAGCTTTCTGCGCCAAATGGTGAATTGTTGGTGAATTTTGTAAATATGAAGTTCTCTTTCTGTCATGATATAAATTGTTAAAAGTCTGTTGCAAGTTTAATGATACAAACATGAGATGTGAAAATTGATAACCCAAAGCGACGTAATATACTTTCTTCTAACAGATAGGTTCTTTGACGGTGACCCGAAGAATAACCTTGATGCTAACCTTGAAAATCCCTGCGCCTACCACGGGGGCGACTTCAAAGGAATCATAGAAAAGATTCCGTATCTTAAGAATCTCGGAGTCAACGTGATATGGATAACACCAGTCTACGTGAACATTCATCTTCCAGAAAAAAACTCATGGGGCTATCACGGCTATTGGACACTGGACTTCGAGAAGATCGACGACCACTGGTACAGCCCGTCAGAAGGAATACCAAAAGGAAGCAAAGAATACTTACGGCAACTAGTAGACGTCCTGCACCGTAACGGCTTGAAACTGATTCTTGACATAGTAGTCAACCACACCGGATACAATCACCCAGGACAGAGAGGCGAACCAGACACGAAGATCAAACCCCACTGGTTCAACCCACCTGGAAGATACACAGAAGAAGAACTGTACCTTTCCGGACTCCCAGACCTAGATCACGATCAGGCAGAGGTGGCAGATTACTTCGTCAACAACATTCTCGACTGGATTGAAGCCACAGGAGTAGATGGCCTTCGCATGGACGCCGTAAAACACGTTGAACGCGCCTTCTGGTACCACTTCAAAAACTACGTCCGCGGCAAGTACCCAGATGTCTCGGTAATCGCCGAAGTACTCGACATGGACATTGACCGAGTCTCCCGTTTTCAAAGGTATTTCGCATTCGACTCACTATTCGATTTCCCACTGCAACAAGCGATATGGGATGCCTTCATTCATGACAAAAGCCTCAACCTCATAGCCCGCCCAAGGCTACATGACGATGAACCAAAAGGCGTTCTAGACAAGGACACCTTATACACCAACCATAACAGACTGATAGTATTGCTTGATAACCACGACGTGAAAAAGCGGTTTTTCTCCGAGGCTCTCGATAGGTTCGGAGGCGACAAAGAAAAGGCGCTCAAAGTCTTTAAGACGGCTGTGACCTTCTTGTTGACAACTCGCGGTATTCCACAGATTTATTATGGAACTGAAATTGTTATGGAAGGCCAAAGCGACCCAGACAATCGACGTGACATGCCTTGGGAAATTTTTGACAGCGGATTGGAGCCTTCTGACAAGTATCCGTTGGAGAAAGAGGCATTTGAACACGTAAAAAAACTGATAACCCTGCGAAATCGAACCCCAGCTCTGCAATACGCCTCCTTGCTCACGCTTTATGCAGACTACTTTGTATACGCGTTCCTGCGGGAATTCCGAGGGAACAATGTTATCGTAGCCATAAACAACGGGCATGACCCCATGCCATCACCTCTAACAATAGACATAGGCATCAATAGTAACATCCCGCCAAGAATCAAGAAAAATCTTGAAGGAACGAAACTGTTCAATCAAATAGACCCCAATGCACCGCCGATTCAGGTGACCAACGGACGCTTCGAAATTCAGTTGGCTGGGAAAACCGCAGCTGTATACACACCAGGTCCCGGGTATCCAACATATCTGCAATAATCGAGGAGGTGATTTAAAGATTGAAACATTTCTCAATTGCCACTTGGAACTTTGAGGCACTGGATGACAGAGATGCTTCCACCTGGCCCGCCAGACAGGAAGTTCTTCGCAACATGCTTGAGAGAATCGATGCCGACGTTCTGCTCCTCCAAGAGATTAACACACTCTCTGCACTGGAAACTCTTCGCCACGGAACATTCTGCGAGAACTATCACATTGCGCATACAAAAACGACCGCAGGAAAACCCTACGACAAAAGAAATCTAGTCATTTTGAGTCGATTGCCCATTTCAAGAATAAAGCAATACGTGAACGAAAACGGCCAAGCGCCCATGTGGAAAAAGGTTACCTCAATACCTCCCGAAACCGAAGCTAAGGATGTTAGCTGGGAACGACCTATTCTCCATGCAGAGATAGATCTGAATGGACAGAAGATGCACGCAATCGACATTCATCTAAAATCAATGGTGCCCAGCACCATAAAAGGCCAACAAGACC